>Ga0126381_100002359_pt1 | contig 20368 bp, 14 predicted proteins | sample PanSoiMetPlot_28_FD_96465 | JGI IMG/M metagenome (GOLD analysis project Ga0126381, IMG submission 96465) | Tropical forest soil microbial communities from Panama - MetaG Plot_28 | ecosystem: Environmental > Terrestrial > Soil > Tropical forest > Bulk soil | place: Panama | collected 2016-02-17
ACCACAAAGCCTGGCAGATTCTGGTTCTCGCTGCCCAAACCGTACGTCACCCAAGAGCCCATGCTCGGCCGGCCTGGCTGCTGACTGCCCGTTTGGATGAAGGTGATGGCGGGGTCGTGATTGATGGCTTCGGTATTCGTGGTCTTGATGATCGCGATATCGTCCACGACGCTGCCGGTGTGCGGCAGCAGTTCGCTCAGCCACGCGCCCGATTGCCCATGCTGCTGGAACTTGAAAATCGACTTGGCTACGGGCAGCGTGCTCTGCCCCGACGTCATTCCGGTAATTCGCTGCCCCATGCGCACGGAAGCGGGCAATTCCGTGCCCTGAAGCTTCGCCAGGTTGGGTTTGTAATCGAACAGATCAAGCTGCGAGGGCGCGCCGGACTGATGCAGATAGATGACGCGTTTTGCGGTCGCCGGAAAGTGCGTCTCAGCATTGAGCAACGACGCCAGCGCAGGGATCCCGATACCGGCGGCGGTCCGCTGGAAGAAATGCCGACGTGTTAAAGAGAGCGGGTCCATGTTATTGCTTCGTGATGGTTTCGTCGAGGTTCAGGATCATGCTTGCCACGGTGGTCCATGCGGCAAGCTCCGATTTGTTCAGCTTCGGATCAGCGGGCGATTCCCCGTTCGCGACTAGCTCCGCCGCGCGATCCTCATGGCGCTTGTAGTCCGTTAATTCCGTATTGAGCGTGTCACGCAAAACGGCGACTTCCCGCGTTGCGGGTTCGCGGCCTGTGGCAAGTCGAAAACCGTAGTCGAGGCGCTTCTCGGCAGTCTTTCCGCCTTCGTTCAGCATTCGCTGGGCGAGGAAGCGCGCAGCCTCGACGTACGTGACATCGTTCAGCAGAGCAAGCGCCTGGAGAGGCGTGTTCGTGATCGTCCGCCGAGCGGCGCACTTTTCACGGTCCGGCGCGTCAAACGTGATCATTTCGGGCGGAGGCGCGGTGCGCTTCCAGAAGGTATACATGCTGCGACGGTAGAGATCGTCGCCGTGGCCCTGCGTGTAAGTCTGCGAGGTGAAGCCGTCGCCGAACGCGATCGCTTCCCAGATGCCTTTTGGCTGATAGGGGTCGACGCCACGACCACCGATGTGTTCTTTCAGCAGCCCGGCTTCATAAAGTTCGCCGTCGCGGATCATTTCGGCAGGCAACCGAAAGCGTGGCCCTCGGGCGAGAAGCCGGTTTTCCGGATCCTTTTCGATTAATTCCGGCGTTGCCTTGGATGCCTGGCGATAAGCAGCAGAGGTTACGATCAGGCGCTGCATCGCCTTCACGTCCCAGCCGGTTCGAACGAATTCCGTGGCCAGCCAGTCGAGCAGTTCCGGATTACTCGGCGGTTCACCCTGAGAACCAAAGTTCTCTGCGGTCTTCACGATCCCGGTCCCGAAATACATCTGCCAATAACGGTTCACGGCCACACGGGCAGTGAGGGGATTTGAGCCATCCACAAGCCATTTGGCGAGCGTAAGACGATTGGCCGGAGCGTCTTTGGGGAGGGGCGGTAGTATGGCCGGAACGCCCGGGGTGACTTTCTCGGTCTGGTTGCGATAATCCCCCCGAGCGAGGATGAACGTTTCCCGCGGCTTCTCTTTATTGGGCGCGTCCTTATTGGACGCACCGTCGGTAGCAACGATCTCCGACATTACCATCGTCGTCGGGATTTCGGCGGTGAGTTTCTTTTCCGCTTCGCGCAGCGATTTCAATTCGCGCCAAGCGCTGCGATCCGCTTCCGGCGCAGCTTTGGTCAGGTAGTAATCGCGGATCCAGGCTTTCTGTTCTTTGGACCGCTTGTCGGCCGGAATCGCGAGAATGGCGCGCAGCGATTCCTGCTTCTGCAGATAGGCAATTTCGTCGTTAGTGAGCGCGCGGTTGTAGATTCTGAGGTCATCGAGCTTGCCTTTAAATCCCTCGATCCGAAGGGGACCCTGCGCATCCCAAGACCCCGATCTCTGATGCGCGATTTCGACCGGAACCGGTGAGCCATTTACGAAAACGCGCGCCGTTGAACCGTCGTAATCAACGGCTATGTGGTTCATGGCTTCCGCCCAAGGCAGCAGATTCACCGTTCGTACCGACATGCCGTCCGGAAGTGTGAGATACAGGCGCGGCACGCGCTGCTGGATCCCCGAAAGCTCAAAGTCATCGAGCGCGATCTGAAGGTGACCCTGGTCGAGAACCACATCGCGTAATTTCTGGTTCACCTTCATCCAGAACGCGATCGCAAATGGCGCCTTGTGATCGAGCGCCGAGGCATGACCAAATTCCACATTGGTCTCGCCGTCGAAATCAGCGCCTTTATCCACCGCGGCATTCGAATAGGTGAGGTCGCCGTGAGTCACACGACCGTATTGATAGTGGCCCGAAGAGTCAGCCAGGTTGCCATCGAATTCGAAGTGTTCCAGCAGGCCCTCGCGCGCCTCAGGATGCAATGTGCCGATTTGAGTCTTCTCCCATTCGCCCTGAGCTTTGGCTACGGCTTCTTCGGGCAGAGCGGCTTCGTGCGCCTTGATCGAGGTCTGAAGTTGTTCCTGGAGCGCCTTCTGCTCGGGCGAGGGCAACGGAAGATACGGCTCTGCATTGCCCGTGCGGCCGTCGAGACCTTTCTCGCTCACGTTGTTGAAGAATGCGAAGAAGCGGTAGAAGTCGCGCTGCGCGATTGGGTCGTACTTGTGATCATGGCAGCGCGCGCACCCCATCGTCAGCCCCATGAAGGCCGTTGAAGTGGCTTCGAGGCGGTCCACCACGTATTCGACTTGATACTCCTCCGGAATCGCGCCACCTTCGAAGTTGATCATGTGGTTCCGATTGAACCCGCTCGCGATCTTCTGTTCTGTTGTCGCGTTGGGTATCAGGTCGCCCGCAAGCTGTTCAATCGTGAACTGGTCATAGGGCATGTTGTGGTTGTAGGCATCGATCACCCAATCGCGCCAGTGCCACATTTCGCGGGAACTATCGATGTGATAGCCATGCGTGTCCGCGTATCGCGCCAGATCGAGCCATTGCATTGCCATGCGCTCACCGTAGCGAGGAGACTTCAGCAGGGCATCGACCCGTTTCTCATAGGCGTCGGGAGACTTGTCGGCGAGAAAGGAATTGAGTTCGGCGATGGTGGGGGGCAGGCCAGTAAGGTCGTACGTGACACGCCGGAGCAGGGTCGCTTTGTCCGCCTGCGGCGAAGGCTTCAGACCTTCTTTTTCGAGCCTCTCCAGAATGAAATTGTCGATGGGATTCTTCACCCACGAGGCATCTTTTACGGCGGGCGGGTCTGGACGCTTGGGCGCGACAAAGGCCCAATGCGGCTGCCATTTCGCACCTTCGGTGATCCACTGCTTCACGGTTTCGATCTGATGCGCGGTCAGCGTGTGACCTGAGTACGAAGGCGGCATTCGCTTCGACGCATCAGGGTTCGTGATGCGCGCGAGCACCTTCGCCGGAACCATGCCGCCCTCGGGAACATCGAGGCGGAGGTTAGCCATCCGGTTCTTCGCATCGGGTCCGTGACACGTGAAGCAATTTTCGGAGAGAATGGGCCGGACTTCTCGGTCGAAGTTGATCTCGGCGACAGCCGCGGTAGCGACGAGGGTAAGGAGCAGAACGCGGAACATCACTGCCAAGGTTTCCAGACTCGTTGAAGTTCCAGCGCAAATCCCCGGACCGGGTTCTCCCCCTCAATCATCATGACCCCTTCACGTATCTCAGGCGCGCGCCCCGGCCGAAAAATCTCGACCGCTTCCCTCAGGGGATCGATCAGCCAACCAAGCTGAGCGCCGTTGTCGATGTATTCTTTCATTTTTTCGCGCAACGCGCGAAGACGATCGCTCTCCGAGCGAAGCTCAATCGCAAAATCCGGACACAGATGCAAGTAACCTCCGCGGCTTCTCTCTTCCGGGCCGATTCTTTGGTTCAATACCCATGACGCATCCGGAGAACGACGGGCGCCATTGGGAAAGACGAAGCCGGCGGATGAATCGAACGCCGTCCCACGTTGATCACGCTCGGCCCAGTTGAACAACTGGGCCACAATCCGGGCGTTCCTCGCTCCGGTTGTGGAGTAGTTCGGCGGCATGACAATGAGCTCCCCGTCGGCGCTCATCTCGAACGACAGGTCGGGGTGCTCCGCCACAAGCGCGGCGAACTCTTCGTCCGTCATCGGAGCTGCCGTCAACGTCGCCGGGAGCCATGCGTCTTTGATGGTGAAAGCCATCTGTCGTTATTGTATCCGGCTTAACCGATTACTCCAGTGGTTGAAGCAGCGCTTTTTCGATGAAATCGAGCATTGCGGCGGGTGTGCTCGCGCCGTCGACCGGTAGCCTTAAGACACCGGCCGGCGTAAACTGAGCGCCTCTCGTCCCGCTGACCAAAGTCATGAGTTTCTGAGCATCCACGCGGGTCTGATCGTGGAACTTGACGTTCAGCACCGTATGCTTCCGATCGATAGCCTCGATCCCGATCTTTTCGGCCGAGGTCTTCAGGCCGGAGTACTTCAGGAGCGCAAGAACGTCCGGCGGAACGGGACCGTAGCGGTCCGCCAACTCGGCTTCCACTTTCTCGCGTTCCTTCGCATCCGCAGCCTGCGCGATTCGCTTGTAGGCCCGGAGGCGTTGATTTTCGTCCGTTATGTACGTGGCTGGTATCCGCAGGTCGAGCCCAAGGTTCAGCGACGAATGGATCTCCGGAGCGACTTCTTCCCCGCGCAGTTCGCGAACCGTCTCTTCGAGCATGCGGATGTACATGTCGAATCCGACCGCGTTGATGTGCCCATGTTGTTCCCCGCCGAGCAGATTCCCAGCTCCTCGGAGTTCGAGATCGAGCGCGGCAATTTTGAATCCGGCGCCGAGATCGCTGAATTCTTTGAGGGCGGCGAGGCGTTTGCGTGCAACCTCGGTCAATTCGCTATCGGGCTCGACCAAGAGATAGCAATAGGCCCGGCGGTTTGACCGTCCCACGCGGCCACGCAACTGATACAACTCGGACAGCCCATATCTCTCGGCACGCTCGATGATGATCGTGTTCGCCAGCGGAATGTCCAGGCCGTTTTCCACGATCGTGGTGGAAACGAAGATATCGAATTCATGCCGCATAAACTGCAGCATGACCTTCTCTAATTCCGCTTCCGCCATCTGACCGTGCCCCACGCCGATGCGCGCTGTCGGAAACATCTCCTGAACCATCGCTGCGCGATGCCAGATCGAATCGATCCGGTTGTGCACGAAATACACCTGTCCGCCGCGCGCGAGTTCGAGTTCGATCGCGGGTTTGATGAGATCCGGACCGAACGGGGCGACAACGGTATGGATCGCCAGCCGATCTTTGGGCGGCGTCTCAATTACCGACATGTCACGCAGACCCAGCATCGACATATGCAGAGTGCGCGGTATCGGCGTGGCGCTCATGGTGACCGCATCGACGCCTTTGCAGATCTCCTTGAGCCGCTCTTTGTGCCGGACACCAAAACGCTGCTCCTCGTCGATAATCACAAGCCCGAGATCTTTCCACTGAACGTCTTTTGAAAAAAGGCGGTGGGTACCGATGGCGAGATCCACCTTCCCTTCCCCAAGATCGTCGACCGCGGCTTTGAGTTCTTTTGACGTGCGAAACCGGCTGAACATCTCGATTCGCACCGGGAACGACTGGAAGCGCTTCTTGAATGTGTTGAAGTGCTGGAAACAAAGGACAGTGGTCGGCGCGAGCACGGCGACTTGTTTTCCATCGCCCAGAGCTTTGAAGGCCGCGCGCATCACGACCTCTGTTTTGCCGTATCCCACGTCCCCGCAGAGAAGCCGGTCCATGGGGTGCGGGCTCTCCATGTCGCGTTTGATGTCAGCGACGGCGGCTTTCTGATCGCGCGTCTCGGTGAATTCGAAGGCATCTTCGAATTCGCGTTGCCAGTTGCTGTCGGAGGAGAATGCGAAACCCTGGGCCATTTTGCGCTGGGCATAGAGTTTCAGAAGTTCCTCGGCCATATCCCGCATGCGTGACTTGATGCGGGTTTTGGTGCGGGTCCAGGTGGCGCCGCCCATCTTGTCGAGGATGGGTTTCGATTCGCCTTCGCCCCGAAAGCGCTGCACGAGATCCATGCGCGCCAACGGCACATAAAGCTTGTTGCCGCCCGCGTACTCGATGAGCATGTAGTCGCCCTTCGCGTCGCCCTGGGCAATCTCGCGGACGCCGATGAACTGCCCGACCCCGTGCTCCACGTGGACGACGTAGTCGCCCGGTTTCAGATCGAGTTGATCGGCTGAAAAAACGCCGGGACGCACGATGCCGGGCTGCGCGACCGCCTCAGAGGTTTCGAAGAGATCTTCAGACCCAAACAGAGACAGGCCGATTTCCTGAAATACGGAGCCGTGGTCTATTTCGCCGCGGATGAGCGCAACGGAGCGGTCGGTGGAGGACTGCGCGCGTTCTCTCAGATACTCCGGCGCGCGTTCGCCGCCGAGATCGAACTGATAGGGGACCGAATACTCCTTAAAGATGTCCGCCAGCCGCTCGATTTCTCCCGTGGAGGGCGCGAAGAAGGCGACCTTCTGGCCCGTTTCGAGAAGGGTCTTCGCCTCGCGGATAGCGACCTGAAGATTGCCGTGGAAGGCCATCGAAGGCCGCGTCGCGATATGGAACGCGGTCTCATCCGGCAATCCGATCTCCAGTTGCCGGACTTCCACAGTTCCGGTTACGCCGATGAGTTCCGCGAACTGCTCCCAGTTCATCGCGAAAGCATCGGCCGGAACGACTCCCGCGCCTGTGGAATCGAGTCGAGAGAGATAGCGGTCGGCAGCCCCTTTCGTCATCTCCGGCTCGTCGATCAAGGTCAGCGGCTGTCCGAAAAAATCCAGCAGCGAACCGGATCTTGGCCGGACGGCTGGCAACACCAATTCCCATCCGGCAAAGGTTTCACCGCCGAACTCCGCGTCGCGTCCCCGGAACTCCGCGAGTTCGGCAAGAAGCGCACGGGATCGTTGAAATTCGCTCGGCGGCTGGAGCACACACTCATTCAGCTTGTGAATAGAGCGTTGGGATTCCGGGTCGAAGCGGCGGATGGATTCGATGGTGTCTCCGAAGAACTCGATGCGAACGGGCTGCGCCTCATCGGGCGAGAATACGTCGAGGATCCCGCCCCGGACAGAGTACTCTCCGACCATTTCCACGGGATCCCGCTTTTCGTATCCGACGCTTTCGAGGTGAGAGGTCAGGTCGTCGAATGGAATCTCATCGTTGACCCGCAGCCTCATTGTGAGCTGCCGGTAATAGTCCGGAGCTTCGGTTCTTGTCAAAGCGGCCTGCACCGGAGTGACCAGGATGCCCGAATAGCCGTGCGCCATACGGACCAGGGCAGCGGCGCGCCTTGCGAGGATTTCAGCATGCGGCGTCATGGCCTGGCCGGGCATTGTGTCGAGGGCTGGCAGCAGCAGGGGCGTTGTCCCGGCATCTAACAACGAGCAGAATGTGCGCAGCAACGGGAACACGGCCTCAGCCTGTTTGCTGCCGTCGGTTACCAGGATCAGGGGCCGATGAATTTCGCGGAACAGCAGAGCGGTATACGCAGCTTTCGCGGTCAGGGTGAGGCCGGATAGGCGCAACGACGTGTTATGAGTTGCGCCCAAAGCTGAAACAAGATCCTGGAAGCCAGGGCTGTGAGACAGCCCGAGGAATAGCTCCTCGATTCGGAGATTTCTCACAATGGTCAGGCGCTATGCCGGCTTCGGCACTCCGGGGAACAGAAGTGAATTACTTGTCCCCGGACAATCTTCTTGAGCGAACTGTCTACCGCAACGTAGGTTCCGCAGACGGGATCCTGCCGCAGTTCGGTGGAGCCCTGCGCGGCGTGGTTTCTGGGCGCGCGCGCCACGGTGCGGGGTTGACCGCCGTGCCACAGGCGCAGGAGATGGTTCACAACCGAACGGATCACCGAAATGGCGATTGTAAAAAGGATTACTCTGACGAGAAACGAAAACATGGACGGGCAGATCCCACTAGTTTAAGTATGGACCTGCCCCGATCTTACTTCTTCTTGGTAGGGGCGCCTTTACCCTTGGGCGCGTTCGGATTCGAGTAGTTCTCCGAGACGCTGCCGCCGAGCGCCGCCAGCATTTCCTTCGCGGACTGCGCGTTGACTCCATCCGGCTTGAGTTCGAGGTATTTCTGCAGCGCTTCCACCGTACCGGGGGCCGGCGTGATCTTGCCGCTTGCGTCCGTCGAAGCCTTGGCTGCCAAGGTCATACCCAACTGATATTGGGCATCCGCGTAGTTTGGATCCGCCTGCACCGCCTTGCGGAATTGTTCCAGCGCCGCGTCGTTCTGGTTGCTGTTGACGAGCAGAGCGCCGAGATTGTAATAATACTTGCCCGCGCCCGGAGGGTCGAGTTCGGCGGCCTTCGCAAGATTGGTCTTGGCGTCATCCAGCTTTTTGTCTTTCGCGAGCGCGAGAGCGTAGTTGTTGTACAGACCGGCGTCGGTGGGCGAGACTTCGATGGCTTTCTTGAAGGCGTCAAACGCTTTATCGTAGTTCGCCGAGGCCTCCGCCGGGGTGGCCTGCGCCTTTCCGACGTAAGCGTCGGCCAGAGTCGTCCACACGGCCCCCTGTTTTGCGTCCATTTCCGCGGCCTTGTTCAGGCTGTCGATAGCCGCATCCCACTGTTTCGCGTCCACGGCATTCTTGCCTGTCGTGTAGGCATCATTGAGAGCCTTGTTCTTGGCAAGCTGGGCTTCGCGCGCCTTCGCCGCTTTGTCGAACTGTTCCTTCTGCTCCTTGCTCATGCCGCGTTCCTGCTCCGCGGTGAGCTTGCCCGAGTCGGCGGCCGCCGCCAAGGCTTTCGCCTGATCCGCTGACTGCTTGAGGTCGAAGTTCAGCTGCTTGGGATCACCGAAACCCGTGTGGAATCCGTTCACTGTGTCACGCGTCTTCCCATCGACGACTACGGTCACTGTGTAGACTCCGTTGGGCAGACCGTAGTGGCCATAGTGGCCCTTTTTATCCGACTTGACTGGATAGTGCCCCTTGATATCGGTGCGGTCGAAGTTGATCACAGCTCCCTGCAAGGGCTTGCCGTTTTCATCCTTGACGTAGCCTTCAACTCCGGTGACTTGGCTAAATGCAGGAACCGAAGCCAGCAATACCGCAAAGGCAGACAAAATAAACGATTTCAGGTGGGAGGACATGTCAGACTTACCTCAACAGGGATCAGGATTATCGGGTTACAGAGGACAGCATACTACAGTAAATCGTACGCGATGACGACTCGCTTTCCGCTTTTCTTCGCCAGTCTTGCCGCGCTGTGCATTCCCGCAGTTTACGCCGCCGACGGAGGGCACCCGGTCCTTCTGGTTTCGATAGACGGAATGCGGCCCGATTACGTTCTGAAGGCCGATCAGTATGGACTTAAAATTCCGCGTCTCAGGACCATTCTGGCTTCCGGGGCTCACGCAACCGGCGTCCGAGGCGTACTCCCTACGGTCACTTATCCGAGTCACACGACGCTCCTGACCGGCGTATGGCCCTCCAAACACGGCATTTATTCCAACGTCGCATTCGACCCTCAGAATCTCAACGCTCAGGGATGGCTGTGGTACAGCGAGGACATCCGGGTTCCCACGCTCTGGGAAGCCGCCGCCAAGGCGGGTTACGGGGTGGGCAGTGTGTCGTGGCCCGTCAGCGTCGGCGCTAAGGGCGTCAGCTATCTGATTCCGGAATACTGGCGCGCCCCGAAATCCAGCGAAGATATCAAGCTGATCCGCGCTCTTTCCACGCCCGGGCTCGTGGCGGAGATCGAAAAGACCGCGGGCGCCTACATTGACGACCTGGATCAAGCGGAGGCGGGAGACCGGCAGCGCACACAGTATGCAGTTGCCATCATTCGTATGAAGAAGCCTCGGTTGATGACTGTTCATCTGGCGGCGCTCGATCATCTGGAGCACGCCGACGGACCGTTCAGTCCCTCCGCGCTTCGGACGCTCGAACAAGCGGATGCGGAGTTGGGCGAACTGGAGGACGCGATGTCCGCCGTGTCGGCCTCGCCGATCCTTTGCGTGGTTTCGGATCACGGATTTGCCCGAACCGACCACAGCTTCAACCTCGTCGGGGCGCTCACGGAGTCAGGGCTTCCCGCGTCGGCGCATCTGGACGGAGGATCGGCCTCGATCGTCATGAACGACCCTCGGGATGAGGCCGGGCGGCGGAAGGTGAGCGAGTTCCTTCAACGACTGGCTGATGAGCCGGCCAACGGCATTGAGCGGATCCTGAATTCGGAGGAGATCTCCAGGATGGGTGGATGGACCCGGGCATCCTTCTGGGTAGATATGAAAACGAATTACTCTGTGGTGGGAACCGGGCCTGTCAATACGGCGCGCAAAGCAGCGGGTACGCACGGCTTCGCTCCTACTCATAGCGATTTGCTCGCCGCATTTTTTATTTGCGGGCCCCGGCGTGGCGCCCTCGCGAAACCTCGGCGAAATCGATATGCGCAGTATTGCGCCGACGCTGGCCAAGACGCTGGGGATCAAACTGCCGTCCGCCGATCTGCCGGCGCTCAAACTCGACTGACTACTCGTCTCACCCGGATTATTTGTCTAGCCAAACCTTCGGCTCGACGCTCATGCCCGGGCGAAGCTGGTGGTTCTTGTCTTCGCCCTCTTTGAAGCGGATTCGAACCGGCAGCCGCTGTACGACCTTCACATAGTTGCCCGTCGCATTTTCCGGCGGCAGAAGGCTGAAGCGCGCGCCACTCGCGCCCGCTACGCTTTCGACATATCCTTCAAAGTCCCGGTTGTAGGCGTCCACGTGAATCGTGACCCGCTGACCCGGATGCATCTTCTTGAGCTGAGTTTCCTTGAAATTCGCCGTAACCCAGAGGTTGTTCAGCGGCACGTCAGCCATAAGCTGCTGGCCGGCTGAAACCTGCTGCCCGGCCTGTGCGCTCTTCTTCCCGATGATGCCGTCCACGGGCGCAAGGACCTTCGTATAAGAAAGGTTCAACAGCGCCTGGTCGACCACCGTCTGCTGGCGCGCCGTGGTGGCCTGGCGAGCCTTCACAGTGGCGTTTTGCACCTCGATCTGATGCGGACGGTTGCGCCGCGCCTCCGCTGCGCGGGTTTCGGACTGCCGGAGCTTTGCGCGCTGGGCATCAATCGCTCGCGCATTCGCTTCCGCATTGGAGTGGCGCGCGTCCACCAGCGCTGCGGCAGCCTTCGCCACGGCTTCCACTTGATCGTATTGCTGCTGGCTGATCTCGTCTTTCGCGATCAGAATCTTATAGCGGGCGAGATCTGCCTGCGCTTTGACGTTGTCCGCCTCCGCCTGGCGCACCTGCGCCACGGCGGAATCATAATCACGCTGCGCGGCGGCTACCTGCGCTTCGCCGCCGGCAATATCCGCTTCCTCCGTTGAAATCGTGGTTTCCGTCGATACGCTGGTGATCGGCACGTTGGGGCGCACCGTTTCCACCTGACTTTGCGACTCGCTCACCGCAGCCTTCGCCTGTTGCACGGCGACTTCGTAGTCCCGCGGGTCGAGTTCCACCAGAAGCTGACCAGCCTTGACCTGTTGGTTGTCTTCGACGTACACCGCGCGAATCATTCCGTTAATACGGCTCGTCACTGCGTAAATATCGCCGTCGATCTGCGCGTCGTCGGTGTCCTCGTAAGACTGGAGGTATCCCCAAAGCAACGTTCCGCCGAAAAGGGCCGCCGCGAGAACGATCAGCAGAATCACCCATCCGAGCGGCCCCATCCGCCTGCGGCGCGGCGCAGGCGGACGCTCAACAGGCTTCTCCTGAGGGCGCGCGGCAGTGGTCGGTTGCGGCTTCTGGTCCTTTAATTCTTCTTCCTTCACTTCTTCGGTCATTCGCGGATCTCTAAATAACTAATGATGCGACAAAGGGCGCCGCCGCTGCGGCGAAATGAAAGTGTGCGCTTGCATTTGCCTGTTTCCACCATACACGCGCGAGGTCTATCGCACGTCATTGAGTTGTGACCCGCCTAGCGGTGTGGTGTGCGCTTTTCGCGCTCTCCTGTTCCGCCGCCGACCTTCCGCCTGACGCCCTGCTTAAAAGCATCGAGACGCGGTACAACCGTGCTCAATCATTAAAATTAGCTTTTTCAGAGACTTACGTTGGTGTCGGGCACGCCCCTGCACGCACGGAGTCCGGCACGCTTTACCTGAAGAAGCCCGGCCGCATGCGCTGGGAGTATTCGTCACCCGCTGGAAAACTATTCGTGTCGGACGGGAAACAGGTGTTCCTTTATACGCCGATGCAAAACCGGGTGGAGCGAAGCAAACTGAAGCAATCCGACGATCTCCGCGCTCCCATGGCGTTCCTGCTGGGTAAGCTCGATTTTTCGAAAGAGTTTCGTTCTTTCGAATCGCGGACGGAAGGGACGAACACCTGGATCACGGCGGAGCCTAAGAATCCGAACCTGGAATTTTCGCGGGTGGAGATGCTGGCAGCGCCTGATGGCCGGATTTTGAAACTGCATGTGACAGGCATCGGAAACTCCCGGATCGACTTCTCGTTCTCCGATGAAGTCCTGAATGCGCCCGTAGCGGCAGTGGAGTTCGCATTCCATCCACCGCCGGGCGTAGAGGTCGTCGATGAGGCGACCCGATGACCGATTACGTGCTCAAATACGCCGATACGCGCGGGGAGGTCCACAATCAGGTAACCAAGGGCGCGTCCGAGCAGGAGGTGCGCGAGCGCTTCACGCGTCAGGGATTTCTCGTTTATTCGGTAAAACCGAAGGCCGCCGGACTGAGTCTAAGCGGCGAGATTCGCTTGCCGGGGCGCGGCAAGCTCAATCTCGAGAAGTTTCTGATTTTCAATCAGCAGTTCGTCACGCTTGTGCGCGCGGGCCTGCCGATTCTCAAATCCCTGGACCTCCTCGCTGAGCGATTAACGGACGCGAAGCTTACGCCGTACGTCAATGCTGTCCGGGAGGAGGTGCGGAAGGGGGTACTGCTGTCCGACGCCTTTCGCGCCCAGGGCATTTTTCCGAAGATCTACGTGACTTCCATCATGGCGGGCGAGAAATCAGGAAGCCTGGTGGAAGTTCTCGAGCGTTACATCGCGTACCAGAAGCTTGCGCTCTCGGTACGTAAAAAAATCCTGGTCTCGCTGATGTACCCGAGCGTACTGATCGTTCTCGTCATTCTGCTGATGGTCTTTCTGGTGACTTACGTGGTGCCGAGTTTCGCCACGCTCTACAGCAGCATGTCCGCGCAGCTTCCGACCATTACGATTTATCTGATCGCCATAGGAACAACTGCCCGGAATTATGTCGTGCTGACAGCGGCGCTGCTGATCGGGGGCATCGCCGCTTTTGTATGGTGGTCGAAACGCGAGTCAGCTCAGGAGAAAATCGACCGCGTCAAAGTCAGGATTCCTCTGTTTGGCGCCATCTGGATCAAATACCAGGTGGCGCAGTTTTCGCGAGTGCTGGGTACTCTTCTCACGGGCGGCATTCCGTTAGTGCAAGGTCTCGAAACAGCGGCTGATTCGCTGGGCACGCCGCTCCTTCGTAAAACGCTTGATAAAGCCGGAAAAATGGTGCGGGAAGGTCAGTCACTCTCATCGTCGCTCGCGGCGACCGGCATCTTCCCCGAGCTCTCCGTTGACATGATTGAGGTGGGCGAATCGACGGGCGCGCTTCCGGCGATGCTGACGAGCGTCGCGGAGTTCTATGAAGACGACGTCAACACAAAGATGACCGCGGCGCTTTCACTCATCGAACCAGCCATCATGATCTTCATGGGACTATTCGTCGCATTTGTTCTGATCGCTCTCTATCTGCCGATCTTCTCCCTCGCAGACACGATTCGTTAGGCATAGTACAGGTAATTTTACGGGTAACAGTACTGATATTACCTGCAACAGTACGCGCTTTCTGGTTAATCAGTTGAATTATCAGAATTCAACCTTACAATCGCCTCGTAACTCCTTGAGGAGGAGATTGATGCAGAACAGCGCAAGTGTGCCACTATTTCCGAACTCCGCCGAGCTGAGGCCCCCTGTCGCCAGCCGACGCCGTTCCAACTCCTTACGAATGGGTCTTATTTGTCTCATGCTCGCTTCAGCAAATCTCGCGATGGGGCAGCCGGGGTCGCGGCTCCCCGGAGATCCCTTCTTTCTGGCCCTCGGAAACACACCCGTACCACCGAACTCCAGCGTTACCTTTTACTATTCGCTAGTGTTTCGCCCTACCACCGGACCGCAGGTTAACTCTTCGTCCTTCGTGGTCGTCGCCAATCCGACCAGTTCTACCGCTACGTACACCGACACGCAACTTGCGACTCAGATCGCGACCAACCTGAACCAGGATACAAACGTCAGTCCGGAGTACACATGTAACGTCGAGCGCACGATCTTTGGTTATATGGAGGTCATCTGTCTTCCGAACCCCAATATGAGCCCATCGGTACTCAAGACTACAGTCGACCCGAGGGGCGCGCCTGACATGATCATGTCCTCAGGAACATGGCAGGCGGACGCCGACGCGCATTTCGAGATCGACGGCACACCGTCCGCTTCGTCCTCAGATGAAGTGTTTCTTGGCGTGGACGGCTACATTGTGGATACGCCGACTGCGACAAACGGCGTACCAAAGACACTTCAGGCAATCAGACAGGAGCTGGTAAATCAGCTGCTGAACCTGGGATTCAGCAACGCAAACCTTAACGCCAACAATTTGATCGTGACCAACAGCAACCCCGACGGTGACCCGCCGCCGGTGGGGACCGGCACGGGCGACTGGGGTGGCTTGGTATTTACTACCGATCCGGGTTTGATCGTGACGGCGCAGATGATCAACGGTAACCAACTGGCGGCCCGGCCGCCCCGTGGAACCGTAACGGCGCCTGCCACGGCAGCGGCGGGGACCATGATAATGGTGAGCATCTCCGGATTCCCGGCCGCGAATATCAACATCACAGTGAATGGACAGGCCGTGGGAACGATCATGGGTCCAAGCGGCAGCACCACGATTACTCTCCCGGCCGGCCCCAAGGGGATTCCCCTCGAGATCCGGGGCGCAGGCGGCGGCACCTTCGGTTACGCCTGGATCACTCTTAATTAGCCGAATCTCATTCCTGGAACAACAGAGGCGGGCGGCTGATCGCCCGCCTTTTCTTATTCCAATTCGATAGAATCGAACGCGCGATGAAAACCGCGCTGATGATTCTTGTTCTGGCCGCGCTTGCAGGCGCGCAGCAGACCCGCCGCGAACAGACCAATCGTTCTCCCAATCCCGCTGACGACCTCAAGCCCAACAGCGACAAAGTTCCGGAGGTTTACGCTGTTACCGGTCAGTTCGACCGCATCGTCACGCTTCGGTTCAAGTTCGGGGCCGACCTCCTTGCCGGAATCGAACAGGTCGTAGCTGAGCAGAAGATTAAGAACGCGGTGATCCTGTCAGCCGCCGGGTCTGTGCGGGGTTACCACCTCCATCAGGTGAGCAATCGTGATCTTCCCTCGAAGAATATGTTCGAGAAAGATCCGACAGCGCCCGCCGACCTCATTGGAATGAACGGTTACGTGATCAACGGCAAGATCCACGCGCACATGACGCTCGCGACACCTGAGCATGCCTTCGGCGGCCATCTCGAACCGGGCACAGAGGTCTTCACATTCGGGATCGTCAGTCTTGGGGTGATGAAGGATGGAGTGGACTTCACTCATCTGGACGACAAGAATTACCGGTGATCCGAGGCAACCATGAAGCGAATTCTTTCCATCGTCCTCTTCAGCGCCGCGGCGGCTTCCGCAGCGCTTCAGTGCGATCTGGCGCAGTATAGGTCTGCGCCGGGTCTCGAGGCCGCGCAGCGGGGCGATTCTCTCGACGTTTCCTGGACGGGCGAACGCGGAGAACAACTGCGCGCCGCGTTCACGATTCGTGACGGCCAACCAGTCGTCTCGGAACTTGCCGCGAGAAGGCCTTCAGGCAAATGGATCACCCTCGGCCGCGATCTCACGCCTGAATATCAGGTCACAACCGGCAAACGGCGGCTCTCGGAACAGCAGATGGCGCCGATGCGGGAGCTCGGAATCGCGCTTACGCCGGACGTGGTGGAGCGGGAACAGTGGTTTGCCTTCTGGGACGCGCCCCTCTCGATACCGGGGCGCGCGGGCACGAACCTTGGGCTTCCCCGAAAACCGGAAGAGATTCGCCACGACTGGGGTACGTATCACGCGACCGGCTGCAGGGTCACAACCGACAATGGCCGAATCGCAATCGTGTTTCCGGGCGTGAGTCTTGGAATCTTTTCCGGAGATCTTCAGTACACGGCCTATAAAGGTTCGAATTTGCTGCGTCAGGAAATCGTCGCTTCGACGCAGGAGCCCGCGGTGGCCTACAAATACAACGGCGGACTGAAGGGCTTCGCGATCGGCGAGGACAGCAAGGTGGTCTGGCGCGATACCGCGCGGGCGTGGCAGCAATACGAATTCGGCGGCTCGGTCAATCAGGACGCGGTCGGGCTACGCGCGAGAAATCGCCTGGCCATCCTCGAAACCGGCGGCGGATCCCTCGCCTTCTTCCCGCCGTCGCACAAATTTTTTTGGGCGCGCGAGATGGAGACCAACCTCGGGTACGTGTATTACCGGAAGGATTCCGACTCCCGTTTTGCGATCGGCGTTCGTCAACCGGAACGCGAGGAGGGCTACAAGCCTTTCGGGGTTTCCGACGAGGTTTGGAATCGACGCGTGGCGGAATCGCGCGGCGAACTGCAGAACTTCGCGCTATACAACGCTCCTCCGGGCACCAGACAACGGATGGCCGTTTACTTCTATCTGAGCCCTGAGGACAGCCGCGCGACGCAGCAAAACGTTCTGGCTTACACGCACGACGACGTGTACAAGCCATTGCCCGGCTTCAAGGTGTTGGTGAGCCATTTCCATTTCCATCTGAACGAGCAGCTATCGGACGAAGGCTCTCTCGATTTTCAGCCGACGTGGCTCCAGGTATTTCGCGCTCTGGGCATCAACATCGTGATTCTGGCGGATTTTCACAGCGATTCCCATCCGACTGACACCGGAAAGGTGAGGCTCGACGAACAAAAGATCTACTTCGAAGGCAGCCGCCGCTTCTCCGATCGCGACTTCCTGCTGATCCCTGGCGAAGAGCCGGACGCCAATTTCGGCGGCCACTACATGTTCGTCTTTCCGAAACCGGTGTACTTCACGCACGTGCGCAAGCCCGCGAATCCGAACCTGCAGCCGTATTCGGAAGAGATCGCTCCCTTCGGGAAGGTCTATCACACGAGCACGGCAGCCAACGAACTGCAGCTTCTGAAAGACGAACGCGGCCTCGTGTGGCAGACGCATCCGCGGACCAAAGGATCGGCAGGCTACCCCGACGCCACGAAAGACACGGCATTCTTTCTCAGCGACCGGTTCCTGGGCGGGTCGTTTCAGTCGCTGCCAGTCGATCTTTCGGAAAAAAGGCTTTGCGAGGGGCGCTGCCTTGCTCTGCTCGACGACATGAACAACTGGGCCGGCCCGAAATACCTGGTCTCCGAAGGCGACACCTACATGAAATACCCGGACGACGAGACATACGGACAGCTTGTTGTGAATTATGTGAGGCTCGCATCCGTTCCGAAATTCAACGACGGCTGGGCACCCGTGCTTTCGGCGATGCGAGACGGCTCATTTTTCAATACCAGCGGTGAAGTTCTGATGCGTGACTGGTCTATTGAAGGAACGGGAGACAAGCGTTTTTACAACTCGGATGTCGAGTGGACATTCCCGCCGGAATTCGCGGAACTGGTCTGGAGCGACGGCAAGAAAGTAGATCGGCAGATTGTTTCATTGACAGACCTCGCCCCGCTATCCTCACACCGTTTCCATATCCCTTTTACCGCCGCCGGCAAAACCTGGGTGCGTTTCGCGGTCTGGGACTCCGCAGGCAATGGCGCTATCGGGCAGCCGGTAATGCTGAAGTAGCGTTCCCGTCAGGCCGTTTCGTGCAGATTGTGATGAATCGCATAGAGCGCGAGTTCGAGACGGTCCGAAACGCCGAGTTTGTCGAAGATGTTGTGCAGGTGATTTTTCACCGTCTGCTCACTGATGAACATCCGCTCGGCGATTTCCTTATTCTTAAAGCCCTGCGCCACGAGAATTACGATTTCGCGTTCGCGGTTGCTGAGAGCCGTTCCCTGCTCGCGCACGCCAAGCCGCGATGAAGCGCCGCCGGACGCCCCGCCCTTTTTGGCGAGCCGCCGAATGACATCCGCCGTTGTGGCGCGATCGAGCCAGAATTCGCCCGCGTGTACCTTGCGAATACTCTTCAGCAGCAACTCCGCCGAAGTTTTCTTTGAGACCACACCGCAGCAGCCCTGTTTGACCGCTTCGACAAAATCGTCCTTCGAGTCCTCGCTTGCGAGCATGATGACGCGCGACGCGAGCTTTCCATCCTGGATCGCCGCAAACACTCGCTGACTGGCCGGAGAACTGGCGGGCCAGCCGAGCAGGACGATATCGGGCCGGTGCTTGCGCAGTTCTTCCACCGCGGAACCAGGATTGTCCGCAACACCCGAAACAGCGATGTCCGACTGCCCCGCAAGCAGGTTGGCGATACCATCGCGAAGCAGGCTGGAATCGTCCACAAGAACGATGCGGATGATTTGGGAAGTCGGTTTGGGATGGTCGGGGTCTGTCAAAGGCAACACCGCAGCGAGATTCACTTTTAAGAACTCCGGTACTGCCTAAAGTTTAAGTTCTAGTACTCACTGTGTCAAGTTTCTCACGAGAGGCCCACCACGATTCACAGGCTCCAATCATATAAAGTTTAATTGTTCAAAATGAAACAGGACCTGGCGGAAATCGAATACCAGAGATTTTGGAAGGCATTACAGCAACTCGGGCTGAACGCCTACGAGTCGCGCGCGTATCTCGTCCTCCTGGGCCACTCTCGATTCAAGGCGCTTGAACTTGCCCCGCGGGCGCATGTTCCACGCCAGAAAATCTACGAGGTCCTCGACAGCCTTGCGGAAAAGGGTTTCGCGCAGGTGGTTCAGGACCGCACGAAGCTGTTTTCTGCCGTGGAGCCAAACCTCGCGATTCCCGCCTATCTCGCGCGCAAGCGTCAGGCTCTCGAACACGAACTGATGGACCAGCACCGCTCCGCCACGAATCTGATGGAGGACCTGAGCGGGCTTTATTCCGAGGGAAAAGGCGGTCGGGGAACACTCGATTTTTTGCGAATCGTCTCCGAACCGGCGCAGACCGCAGCGGAATACCGCCGAATGCTGGGAGATGTTTCCCGGGAATATCTGGAATTTTCGCGGCCGCCGTACGCGGTCGATCCGTTGGACGAGAAACTGGTGCGGCAGGCCCGCGCGCGGGGCGTGTCGTGCCGGCTGCTGATCGAGGCGGGGACGCTCGATGAACCGCACCGTCAGAGGCTGAACGAATACGCAGCGGCGGGGGTCGAAATCCGGCAGGCGCATTCTCTGCCCCTCAAGCTGGCGTTGTTTGACGGCCTTAACGGTCTGATCGCTTTGCTCGATCCGGTGATATCACGGCCGACATGGACGTCGGTACTCTTTGATCACGCTGGGCTTGGCGAAGCCATGAAACATCTCTTCGAGGAGCGCTGGCATCGGGCGGCGGAGTTTCGGGAACGCGCCGGATCGGCCGTCTGATCGACGCCGTCTGATGGTACGGAGCCGTGAACGAAATCCCGGCTCCGCCGCTGGAGCGATTTGATCGATCAGTAGAGCGTGAATGCGTAAAGCGAATCGCCGCCTGCCACCAGGATGTACTGGTGTCCGTCGAGCATATACGTTTCGGGCGCGTTCGAAACCTGCCCGAGGCGCGAATGCCAAAGGATCTTGCCGTTCGCGGGATCGTAAGCTACGAGGTTCCCACCCGCATCCCCGGCAAACAGCAAATGGCCGGCGGTTGTGAGAATGCCGTTGGTGAGCCCACCGGCTGCGGGATAGCGATGCCGCCAAACGACGTTGCCGGTCTTGTAATCGATGGCGGTCAGGAACGAGCCCATCGAGCCGAGCGCGTCCTCTTCCTTTCCGCCCAGGCCCATAGCGCCGCGAGGATCGGTTTCGGTCAGGTAATACATTGCGTAGGCGTCGTTCTCCGGCACGTAGAACAACCCCGTGTCCGGCGAAAATGCCGGCGGAGGCCAGTTGGTGGCGCCGCCGTTGTTGGGAGAGACCAACGAACCGGGAACAGTGGAATCCTTTTCGAGAATCCGAACGGGTTGCCCCTTTGCGTTGATGCCGCTGGCCCAATTTGCCGAAGGCGAGAACTTGCTCGTCACCAGATGCTCGCCTGTGAGGCGATCGAGCACATAAAAGTAGCCATTCCGGTCGGCGTGCAGTACCAACTTCCGCATCTTGCCGCCGAACGGAGCATCGATCAG
>Ga0126381_100002360_pt1 | contig 20352 bp, 19 predicted proteins | sample PanSoiMetPlot_28_FD_96465 | JGI IMG/M metagenome (GOLD analysis project Ga0126381, IMG submission 96465) | Tropical forest soil microbial communities from Panama - MetaG Plot_28 | ecosystem: Environmental > Terrestrial > Soil > Tropical forest > Bulk soil | place: Panama | collected 2016-02-17
GTGAGGTCCGCGCCGGTGAGATCGGCGCCGGCGAGGTTCACCCCGGTGAGATCGGCGCCGGCGAGGCGCGCGTGCTGGAGGTTCGCGTCACTGAAGCCATAGCCCTGCAAGGGCAGTGCCGCGACACCATTGGGTGCGTAGGCCTCGCGCCGATCGCGGTCTGGGATGTCCTCGTACGCGAGCCTTGCCTTGTTCAGCCAGCCAGCCGCGTGTTGCTTATCCCATTCCGCCATGGTCAGGCACGCGTCCGCCTTGACGATGCAGCTGTCCCCGTCGTCCGATGGCAGCTCATCCAGCGCTTTATCCACGACAGCCCTGCCTTTGGTCTCTTGCCGTCGTTCAATGAGCGCCGCGCCCCAGTAGCTGGATACTTTTACCTTGAAGTCGTCCTCGGCGGATCCTGCCGCGATCGACCAGTACCTATCCGACCAGCGATAGTCATGCACCTTATGCAGGGCCATCGCCAGGGTAGCGGCAACGGATGACTGCGGATAAAGAGCTCTTCCGCGGATAGTGAGCCGTCGCATCAAGAATTCGGCTTGCAGAACGAGTGTCTCGATCTCGCGGCTCGCTATGAAGCTCTTATCCGCGGCGAGGTCGTCATAGGCAGCGGTGCTCTTGCTTATCTGCATTGTCAGGTCGGACAGCGTGCTTCTCGTCGAGCGCTGATCGACATGGTTGCTGATTATGACCGCGGCAAACGGCACCGCGACCGCCGCGACCGCCACGATCAAGGTGAGAACATCATTGACTGACACCGGCCATCCCTCAATTCCCCACCCCGGACGCGGCCGACAGTAGCCTAACGCTTTGCGCTGGCTATTAGAGGCGGATCACGCTGACGCCCGGCATCTCGTCGTAGTCGTCGTCTTGGGTGGCGACCGGGATGCCGCGGGCGATAGCGGTGGCCGCGATCCAACTGTCGTTGACCGGCACCTTGCGCCCTGCGCCGCGCAGTCCGGCGACGAGCACCGCCCACGCGTCAGCGGTGGCGTCGTCGACCGGCAGTGGCGCCAGGGACTCCGCCAGGCGAAGTGTGGCCATCCGCCGCGCCCGGGCCTCAAGCGAGGCGGCCATCAGCACCCCGAGCCGCAACTCCCCCACAGTGACGACAGAGATCGACACGCTGGCCGGGAGCTTTTCCTTGTCGAAGCGATCGTTCTCCCAGCCGATCAGGACACTCGTGTCGATGAGGACGCTGCCGCTCACGCGGTCTCCACATCGTCGGTGGTCTCGGTCAGGATCTCGCGCAGTTCGTCCCGCAGGCCCGGGTCTGCCCCCCCAATGCGGCCAAGCTGGGCGAAGAACTCGGTGGTGGGCATGGACTCCCGGCGCGCCGGCAGCGGGACTAGCCGGGCCACTGGGCGGCGATCGACCGTCACTGTCACCGGCACGCCGGTCTCTACGCGGCGCAGCACCTCGCTGGTGTGGTTACGCAGGTCGCGCAAGGAGATCTCCACCTCCCCCGATTGCCACTGGATATCCGGCACGCTACAACCGTAGCACATTTACTACACCCTAGCTGTCCGCGTTTCCGCGGAAACGCGCGAGCCTAGGGGGCGAGCGCGGCGGTCACCCCGTCGACGTAGCGGCGGATCTGTGCGCCGGACGGGTCGTGCGTCGGGTTGACCTCGGTGAGCACGAGCGCGTCGGGCGAGCCGACCTGGCACAACTCGCGCAGGCACGCGAACGCGGCGACCGCGCTCACCCCGGAGTCATAGTGGGGGTAGTTGGCCAGCGGCAGGTCGCCAGAGTCGATCACGTCCACGTCGAAGTGCACGACCAGCGGCCCGGCGGAACCGACCGCCGCAAGCGCCCGCCGCGCGGTGTCGGCGGGAGACGCCGCCAGCGACGGCCCCTCCTGGACTGATACGCCGCGCCGGGTCAGGTAGTCGCGCCCGGCGGACGTCGTTTCCCGCGGGTCCCCGCCGACAAGCGCCAGCCGCTCCGGCGCGACGAGCGGCACCGCGGAACCGAGCCCGGTCAGTTCCGGTGCGCCCGCGCCGAGCAGGTGCGCGACGCCCATCGAGTCGAGAATGCCCGAGGAGGGGGCGTCGGCGTTGCCGAGCCCGCCCAGGTCCGTGTCGCCGTCCTGGTAGACCAGCCGTACGCCGGGCCCGAAGCCGGCCACGACGCCGAGGGTGATCGTGCAGTCCCCGCCGACGACAAGCGGCGCTCCGCCGTCCGCGCGCACGGCCGCCACCCGGTCGCGCACACGCCCGGCGACCCACGCGACCGCCGACCGGTTCCGGTACCGGCCCGGCGAGACCTGGAACGGCGTCACGGGCAGATCCCCGCCGTCGGTCACGCTGACCCCCGCCGCGCGAAGCCGGTCGATGAGCCCGGCGGACCGCAGCGCCGCGGGCGCGAGTTCTTGCCCCGCGTGGTGCGCTCCGGCGCTGGTAGGGACGCCGACGAAGACCCAGGGCCGCACCGGCGTCAGCCGCGCATGTCACGGGCCGCGCGCCGCGAGCGCAAGCGCCGCCACCAGCCGCCGCCACCGCGGACCCGCGGGGTCCCTCGCGCGGCGCCCGCCGGCGCGGGCGTCGCCAACCGGGCCTTAGCCGCCTGCGCGGCCCGCCAGCGGTCCACCATCTCGCCGGAGTCCATGAGCCGGACGAAGACAGGCGGCCCCACCGGGATCCGCCGCCACGCCAGGATGCGCCCGTTGAGCTCACCGACGACCTCGCGCACCTCCTGCTCGGAGCGCATGTCCGCCACGGACTCCGCCAGCCGCTCGGCCTCCCTGCGCAGCTTGAGCGGCGTCGGCAGGAAGTCCTCGGGCGCCACTCCCTCGCGGCGCGCGTAGTCGCGCACCCACGCCGCGCCGTAGTCCCCGCCGTCGTCTGGCTTGAGGTCAAGCGGTTTGCCGGCGCCGGGCAGGTTGTCGAACACCCCGCGCCGTTCCGCGTCGAGGATCTGCTGGTCGATCCACGACGTGAAGCTCATTTCCCGCGGCTTGCGCTCAGTCATCCCTTCCAGGGTAACGAACCGGGATTTACCCCGAGTAACTCACCACGTCCACGGGCTTGACCGTCCCGGGGTTCACCGAGGTCACCGGGCCGCCGACGCCGTTGACGATCGAATCGAGGCCGCCTGAGCCGCTGATCCACACGCCGAACACGTCGTTGAACCGCACCCCGGGCACCGCGGGCGCCTGGAAGGCCGCCGCGTCATGCAGCGTGGCGGTCGTCTGGATGAACACCACATAGCTGCCCAAGCCATAGCCCGTGAACGTCGTCACGTTAGGCGTGACGAGGAACGCCGGATACCCGTTCTGCGTCGGCGACAGCATCCAGTCAGCCTGGCTCGGCGGGTCGTACGGCAGCTCGTTCTGGAAGAACACCTCGGTGCCGCCCTGCCCGGTCCAGATGACCTCGCTCTTCTGGTAGTGCTCGACGGCCAGGCCGTACGCGGTGACGCCGTTACCCGTCACGACCAGTCCCGTGGCGCCGGTGTTCGCGGTCCAGCCCACGTCGTTGCCGTGGTCGGCGCGCCACGCCCACACGTCGTCGATGATCGAGTTAGACGCGTTGTCGAGCAGGCTGACGGTCGCCGAGGTGGCCGTCGTCTCCGCGCCGCCGACGCGGAAGAACACGTCCTGAATCACGTCCGGGTTGCCGGGCGCCCCGGCCGCCGGGCCTGGTGTCCCGACAGACAGCAGCACGAGGGAGTTCACCGGGCCCGCGTCGACGATGAGGCCCGATACCCGCACGCCGTTGTTCGGCAGCACGACCATGGCGGGGTTTCCCCGCTGCGGGACCAGTGTGGCGAATCCCTGGCCGAGCACCAGCGTGCCCGGGCGGGTGACCACGATCGGCTCGGACAGGTCGTAGACGCCGGGCGTCAGCACGAGGTTCTTCCCGTGCGCTAGCGCGTAGTTGATGTCGGGAACCGGGGTGGCCGGGCTGGCGATGAAGAACTTCGCCAGCGATACCGAATCGCCCGCTTCCGTCCCGCTCGCCCAGGAAGGGCCGGACGAATCCGTCCGCAGCGCGGGCACGAAGACCCGGAAGCTGCCGCTGGAATCGGTGTAAAGGAAGGGCTCTTCCTCGGTGCGGGGGCTGGTGCTCAGCACGGTGTTCTGCTGGCACTGCCCGGTGAAGACGGGCGCGGGCGCGCCGACGACGCCGGAGTAGACCATGTTCCACAGGCCGTTCGGGCACCCGTTGGCGCCGCCGATGGAGCTATCGCGCACCATGTACTGCTGGTTGCCGAAGAAGTTCAGGTTGCCGCTGATCTGGCTGTCGGCGATGAACCCGCCGCTGGCGAAGTTGTTGTTGGCGCAGTAGTCCTGGAAGACGACGCTGCCGTTGACGATGACCCGGCGCAGCGGCGCGGCCTGCGAGGCCGCCCAGAAGTCCGCGCTGTTGGCGCATCCGGCGCCGAACGGGTCCAGGTTCGGCGGCGCGTAAGCCGGCGGCGTGGCCGGCAGCGTCACGTTGAGTGTCAGGTTGGACAGCGACCGCCAGAAGTTGTCATCGGCGTTGCAGTTCTGGGTGCCGGGCGTGCAGAGGTTGTTGAACACGTCGATGGCGCCGTTGATCACCGTGTCCGCCGGCATCGCGCCAAGGCCCGCGACCTGCGTGTAGTAGCCGACCTGGAAGACCAGCGGGCTGGCCGCGGACCCGTAGGTGCCCGGCTCGAAGAACACCGCGTACCGCTGGCTGGTGAACTGGCTGTCCACCGGCACCTGCGCGGTGGCTATCGCGTCAAGGTCCGCCTGGATCTGCGCCTGGCTCATGCTGTCAGAAAAGACACAGACGTTTGCTCCGAACGACGCGGTGTTGGCTCCCGGGCACAAACTCGCCGCGGGCGGCGCCGGGTCGACAACGGCGCCGACGGGACTTGCCGTCAGCGCGGACGCGGCGAGCACTGCCGCGGCGAGGCCCGCCGCGGCGAGCAAGGGCCTGACGATTCGACGCATGACACCACACCCCACCCTTTTTTCACGACTTGTACTTTGTCTTACGACGAACGTAACCCATGCGCGGTTTTGTGGCACTAGGTGTGGATCATTTACATTTTTTACATCGCGGCCAGCCGCATCTTGCTGTTATCACGCAGGAGTCGGCTCGCAGGTTGCCGCCTGCGGTTGCTTCTTGCTGTTATCAGCCACTGTCGCTGAGCGTGCATATGCGTGATGCGCGAGAGGCTCAGATGCAGTCGAACATAGCAGTTCAGGTGCGTGATCGCGAAAGCCTTTCCGATGGCGAAGACAAGTAGCGCTATAGGCACTAAAAGCATTCGCGATCATGAGCTGCCTGGCTTGCAGGCGGCCGCATCTTGCTGTTATCAGTGCAGCGACTCGACGAACGTCGCTATGCCGTCCCCCGAGGTGTCGTCGGGGGCACTGTCGTCGGCAGGACTGTTGTCGGCAGGACTGTTGTCGGCAGGACTGTTGTCGGCAGCACTGTCGTCGGCAGCACCGTCGTCGAGGCCGGGCAGTGGCACGGTCTCGACGACGCCGGTGCGGATGTCGAGGCGGACCGCGGCCGGACCCTGCTGATAGGGCCGCTGGAACAGCAGGTGCCCGGTGTCCTCCCACACCGGCCAGTGGGGGCTGCTCGTGTCGCAGCCCTCGGGCAGCCACCAGACGCGCGGATCGGCGCCGCCCGCCGCGATGTCGAACAGCGTGACGGCGGGCGGGGCGTACCGGAAGTCGACGAGATGCGTTCCGCCGGGCGCCAGGTCGGCGGACGCGGTGACGGGGACGTTGCGGCGCGTGCCGTCCTGGGCGATGACCAGCCAGCCGTCAGCGCCCTCGGCCTGGCCGTCGACGAGCATCGCGCCGGTGATCCGGTCGACGCGCGCCGGCGAGAAGGGCAGCGACTCCGGGTCGCTGCCCGGCGTCCAGCGCTGGCCGCCCTCCTGTTCCGAGCTGAAGTACACGCCGCCGTCGTACATGCCGCTGACCGTCAGGTTCTCCGGCCACCGCAGGATCTGCCGCGAGCCGTCCGCGAGGTCGATCACGTGCAGCGCGAACGCCGGCTGGCGTCCCCAGCGCGCCTGCGACAGCGCCAGCCGCCGGCCGTCCGCGCTGACTGCCCAGCGGTAGCCGGCCCCCGTCGCCAAGACCTCGGTCTGCCCGTCAGGCCGGACGAGCACGGACGTGGTGAGGTCGAGCACGGCGATGCCGTACGGCGTCTCGACGGCGCCGAACGCGTCGGCGGACAGGCGGGCGAGCACCTCGGCGCGGTCGTTCCGCCACACGACGAGCTTGCCGCCGTCGGTGACGATGCCCGCGCGCGGCGGCGCGCCCGCCGGCAACGGCGGCCGCGCACGCCGCTGCGGCTGGCTGACGATGAACAGCCCTGACGCGGTGGGCGGATCGTCGTCGGCGAAGGCCTGCAGCGCGGCGAGCAGATCGCTGTTGAGCTGGGCCGGCGCTTCCACGTCGGCCGGCCCCTCCGCTGTTCCGCGTGAGTACGCCACGATGGACGCGGGCCCGTAGGACTCCACCACGTGGGGCAGTTCCTCCCAGGAGGGCGGGTCTGGGGGCTCCTCATCGCGGCGCGGCAGCACCGTGAGCGTGAGCGGGCTGGCGTCGTCGCCGGGATCGCCGTCGTCGACGCGCAGCGCGTGCTCGTCTTCGGCGTAACGCAAGACGGCGCGCACCTCGTCGGCCGACATGAGCATGCGCCGCGCCAGATCCGGTACGGCGCCAACGCGCCCCGCCGGTGTCCAGAGGGCGACCGATACCAGGTCTGTGGCGGGTGCGCAGTACCGGTAGAACGCCTCCTGCCTGTCGACCTCTGCCTGCTTGCCGGCCGGCAGGTTCAGCACGTCCCGCACCCGCGGCGGCTCGGCCGGCGTCGCGTACATAGGCTCGCCGCCCTCCTCGCGCACGGTCAGCAGGCCGAGCGCGGCGAGCAGCGGGAGCACGTCGCCCACGGTGACCGGCGCCGGCAGTCCGAACGCGGCGGCCATCTCGGCGACCGCGCGCTCGCTCGCGGCCCGGTCGGCGAGGAGTTCCGCGTGGTTGCGCGCCTCGAAGTCGTCGGTGTCGCGATGGCCGGTGGGCAGCGGCGGGCGCGGCGGCGGCGGCCACAGGGGCGATCGCGGGCTCGCGTCGGGCCCCCGGTATTCCGTCCAGGCGGCTGTGATCCGCGCGAGAGGCACCCCCTCCGGATGTCCGTCCGTCGCGATCTGCGCGGCCATCAGCACGTCGTTGACCACGGAGTCGAGAACCAGGGACCAGACCGCCGACCCGTCGCCGATGGGCGGCCGGCCGCGGGCCAGCCAGCGCGGTGGTTCCGCATCGCCCGGCGCGGGCCAGAACTGCATGCGCCACGTCTCGCCGTACGCGCCTTCTTCGGCGCCGGAGTCCGCGGCGCCGCGGCGGCAGCAGACCCGAACCCGGTACCGCCCTGGCCGTCCGGCCACCAGCGAGTGCTCGTCCCAGTCGCCGCCCGTCAGCAGCGCGAGCCCGACCGTCCCCGACAAGCTGCGGTAGGGCGTCTCCAGCACGTCGTCCCAGTCGTCCAAGTCGGCCCGGCTGTATGGCGGCGGACTGTCGTGCGCCTCGAGCCGGACCTCGTGCTCCCCGTCAGAGCTGCTGGCCCACAGCCAGCCCGCACCCGCGTGCGCGATCGTCCCGCCCGGCAGGGTGTCGATCGCGTTCTCCCCGAACAGCCCCAGGTCTTCGTATTCGTCCTCGTCGCCGGGATCGCCGTCCCTGTCGCGAATGACGAGGACTCCGTGGTCCGCCCACTGGTCGTCCGCGGTGTGCTCGCGTATTAAGGCCATGTTCCAACCCTAGCCAGCGAACTGGCGGATGGCGGCCGCCTCTTGCTGTTATCAGCCGTGGTGGTAGGACTGCCGTCGCCGCCTGCGGCGTAGCAGCCACCACGCCGTACCGACGACGATGACAAGCGCCGGGCCGCTGTGGACGGCGAGCACCCCGGCGAGACTGGGCCCGCCCCAGTCGCCCGCGTAGCTCGCCGGGGCCGAGTAGTGGATGACGAAGAACTCGACGATCCCCCGCACCACGAGGTAGGCGGCGAGCACGCCGGCGACCGCCGCGGCCGGCCATTTCCATTTCATGAGACCCACGTTAGGCACGGCCCAGGCCAGCGGCATCAGGAACAACCCTGGCCTTTACCCGGGTCTGCCGGACGGCTCATGGCAGTAGCTTGATCGCGCTGCTCCAGTCCAGCCCGAGCGGTCCCTGCAGCGTCATGTGCAGCAACTGGAACGCCTCGAGTTCCCTGGCGCGGCGCAGCGGTCCGGTGTCCACCGGCCGCATGCCGCAGTCGCGCACGAGCGCGGCCACCTTGTCCTTGGCGTCCGCGTCGTCGCCGGCCAGGAACACGTCCAGCGGAAGCCCGCCAACCGACCCGGCGACCAGGGTCTCCTGGAAATTGGTGTTGAAGGCCTTGACCACGCGCGCCGCCGGATTCGCCGCGGCGATCTCCTCGGCGGCGGACATCCCGGGGCTGGTGAGCAGCGAGTCGAACGTGGAGAAGTCGACCGGGTTGCAGGTGTCCACGACGATCATGCCGGACAGCGCGGCGCCCTGGTCGCGCGCCACCGCACGGCCGTGCGGGTAAGGCAGCGCCAGCACGACGATGTCGGCGCCGGCGATCGCCTTCGCTATCGAGGCCACGGTTATCTCTACGCGCGCGCCGCCCGCGTCCGGCCCCATCGCGGCGGAAAGGCTGGCCGCCAGAGCCTTCGCCTTGCCGGGCGCGCTGTCGGTGAGCCTGAGCCTGTGGCCGGCCGCCAGAACCCGGACGGCGACCCCCTCCGCCAGCCGTCCCGCACCGGCAATCGTCACTATCATCGTCCCCCCCGGTAGTCCCTCAGTACCCTTAGGAACCTTCTTTCACTCTGCTCTCATCGGGGGCGACGGCGCTGCCAATTTCGCCAAACGAAGCAACCGTTCTGGCGCCGCTGCTGTCTAAGGTGTATGAGGCTCCGGTCGGCGGCACGAGCCGCTCTCACCGCGGTGGTCCTGCTCACGATCGGATGCGGAGCCGTGCGCACCGAAGGCTCGCCGCGGCCTGCCTCTGCCGCGGTGTTGGCGTCCGGAGTCTTCGGCCAGATCCCGGGCGACCATCCGGCGCTCACGCAGGCGGGCGGAAGCCTGTACCTGCGCTGGGACATGCCCCCGGCGGGGGCGGGCATGCCCGTGATGGCGCTGGCGCGGGTCGACCCACGGACCGGCGCGATCGCGGCGAGGAACACGTTCAGCCCCGGATTCGTCGCCGCGCCGGTCTACGCGGACGGCTCGCTGTGGGTGACCGACTCGACCTCGCTCGGCGAACTGCTGTTCCGCCTCACGCCCCGCACGCTCCTGATGACCGGCGCGCTGAAGCTCAGTGACGCGCGATACCCCGCCGGCTCGCACGTGGCGTACGCGGGCGGCTGGCTGTGGGTAGACGGCGCGGGCCGTCTGCTGCGCGTCTCGCCGTCCACGGTGACGCTGGCCGGCGTCGTCGCGCTGCGCGGTGCGCACGCGTCGAACGTGGGCGCCAGCCCGGACGGCTCGGTCCTGGTCGTCAGCGAGCAGGGCAAGACCGGGGCGGTCCAGCGGCGGAACCCGCGCACCGGCGCGCTGATCGCCGCCCACCCCGTCGGCGGCGCGCAAGCCGCCGTGATCGACGGCTTCGCCGGCGCCCAGGTCTGGATCACGGAGGTCACCGGCATGTCCGCCTACGCCGAGCGGCTGTCGATCGCGACGATGGCCGCCCAGGCGACGCGACCGATCGGCGCCGCCAGCGACCTGAGCCTGCGGGTCGCGGACGGCCGGGTGTGGGTGACCGATGACGAGGCTGGCGGTACGGCCCGGAATTACTGCGCTGACGCGAGCACGGGACGCTGGCTCGCGGCGCTGCCGGTCACCAGCCTCGCCCAGGGCAGCCTGCTGGCCATCGGCGCCGGCGTGCTCTACTACGCCGAGCCGACCCGGCATGGCTCAGGGGCGCGGATCGCCCAAGTTCCGATCCCGGCCGCGTGCACCACCCAACAATGACAAGACCCTCCGCGGATAGCAGGATGGAACAGTCAGTGTTCAAGGAGGGCGCACGATGACGTTCAGGATCATGCCGCACGGCCGACTGCAGGAGTGGGTCGCCGAAGAGAAGGGCTACTTCGCCGCCGAAGGACTCGACTACAGCTTCGTGGAAAGGGGCGACTACGGCGTCCACATGGCGGACGTGAACCGGGACGACGCCGGGGAGATCAGGACGGGCGCGTTCGAGACGTTCGAGGCCGGACGTGACGGCGCCAACGTGAGCTGCGCGTGCCACTGGGCCACCAACGCCGCCGCGAGCGGCGGCGCGGGACACCTGGTGACCACGGTCTACTCGGTGGCGCCGTGCGCGATCATGGTGCCGCCGGAGTCGGACGTGCGACGTCCGGAAGACCTGGCCGGGGTCCCGATCGGTGTCGGGTTCCATTCCGGCAGCCACTTCGCCACCGTGCAGGCGCTCGAGGGCGTTGTCGGCGCCGACCAGATCAACCTCAGCTTCCAGGGGCCGCCGAACGAGCGGCTCGACTCGGTGCTCGAACGGCAGGTGCCCGCGGCCACGATGTGGGGGTTCCCGCTGTACATCGCCGAGGCGTTCGGCTTCAGGAAGGTCCTCGACGCCACCTTCATGATCGGGTTCCTTGTGACCGGGACCGACGTCGACAAGGGCGACGTCGACAAGTATCTCGCCGCGCTGCGCCGCGCGCAGATGGAGGTCGACCTGCGCCCGGAACAGTACAAGCACTACCACCTGCGTGCGGTGCCCGAGAAGTACCGCGACCAGGTCGACGTGCGGGCCTTCGGCACCGGTGAGCGCATTGTCTTCCTGCCCTACACGCGGGAGGTGTTCGCCGCGACACAGCAGTGGACCGCGGAGCACAACATCTTCGCCGACCCGCCGCAGTCCCCGGCCGGCTACGACGAGTCCGTCTTCGCCTGACCGACGCCAGCGCGGCACAACCGCCGGCGCCAGGCCGGCGTCTGCATCTGCTACTCGTATTCCACGGACGGAGGAGTGGAGTTCCGCGTCGGCGCGGCGCCGGTCCCCGCCGCCTGCCTACCCGGGCGATGACCCGGGTAGCGTGGACGGTGAGGCACGCGGACCTGGGAGGTCGCCATGCAGGAGAAGTCACGCGGCACGGTACGGGTCGAGCACGGCGCGAAGCGGGTCCGCGCCTACCTGGCCGGCCATCTCGTCGCCGACACCCGCCATCCGGTGCTTGTCTGGGAGATCCCCTACTACCCCGCGTACTACATTCCGGTCGCCGATGTCGTCGCGGACCTGGTATCCACCGGCAAGACCGAGCACTCCCCCAGCCGCGGCGACGCCGAGATCTTCGACGTCACGGTGGACGGCACGACGGCCGAAAGCGCCGCCAAACGCTACCCGCACTCGCCGCTGGAGTCGCTGCGCGACCTGGTCCGCTTCGACTGGGCGGCGATGGACGAATGGCTCGAGGAAGACGAGCCGGTGTACGTCCACCCGCGCGACCCCTACAAGCGGGTGGACATCCTGGCTAGCTCGCGGCACGTGCGGGTCGAGGTGGACGGCGTGACCGTCGCCGAATCGGCCCGGCCGCACATCCTGTTCGAGACCGGGCTGCCGCCGCGCTACTACCTGCCGCTCACCGACGTCCGGACCGAACTGCTCCGCCCGTCGGACAGCAAGACGCAGTGCCCGTACAAGGGCACGGCGAGCTACTGGTCGGTGCAGACTGAAGAAGGGCTGCGCGCGGACCTGGTGTGGACGTACCGGGCGCCGCTGCCGGAAAGTCAGAAGATCGCCGGCCTGGCCTGCTTCTACGACGAGAAGGTCGACGTGTACCTGGACGGCGAACTGCAGTCCCGCCCGCGCACGCAGTTCAGCTAAGGCTCCTCGCTCAGCTAGGACTCCCCAGCGCGGCGCTGCACGAACTCGAAGCCGAACCGGCCCTTGACGCACAGGTGGCCGTGGCCGACGTCGTGCTCGAGCGGTGAGGTCACCTTCACGATCCGGTTGTCCTGGACGTGCAGGTCGAGGTTGCAGCCCACCCCGCAGTACGGGCAGATCGTGGTCGTGACGGTCTGCTTCGACTCATCCCACGTGCCGCCCTGGCGCATGTTGTACTCGCTGGCCGGCATCAGCGCTCCCGTCGGGCAGACCCCGATGCAGTTGCCGCAGTAAACACAGGCCGAGTCGGGCAAGATGACGTCGAACTCGGTGGAGATGCGCGCCTCGAAGCCGCGGCCGGCCACCGCGATCGCGAACGTGTTCTGCGCGTCCTCGCCGCACGCCTCCACGCACTTGTAGCACAGGATGCAGCGGGAGTAGTCGCGGACGTAGCTCTCGTTGTCGTACTTGACCGGCTGTCGGATGGTCTCGGCGGCGGCGCCGTCGCCCGCGTGGTGCTCGCCGGGGCGGGCGGCGTCCCGCTCGCCCGCCGCGTGCTCGGCGGCGGCCGGGCCGTACCTGCCCGGGTCCACGCCGTAGCGCGACATCCACCCCTGCACCTCCGCCGACGCCAGCGACAGGTCCGCGGACGAGGCGAGGAACTCAAGCACCATCTTCCTGCTGGTACGGACCCGCTCGGAGTCGGTGTGCACGGTCATGCCTGGCTCGGCCTTGCGCGAGCAGGCCGGGACGAGCGTGCGCGATCCTTCCACTTCCACGACGCACACCCGGCACACGTTCACCGGGGTTAGGTTCTCCAGATAGCACAGCGTCGGCGTGTCGACGCCCTGCTGCCGGCAGGCCTGCAGCAGCGTGGCGCCCTCGGGCACCCGGACCGCCTGCCCGTCGATCGTGACGTCGACTAGTCGCTTGGGGGTTTCAAGGAATACCGCGGTCATTGTCAGCTCTCCCCAATCAGGCCGAGGCGGACGGCGGACGCCACGGCGGTGACCGCTGTCTGGCCGAGGCCGCAGATCGACGCATCCCTGGCCACGGAGCCGATATCGTCCAGCAGTGCTAGCTCTTGATCTATTGTCCGGAACGGCGCGTGGCGCGTCAGTCTCGCCAGCACTTCTTCCTGACGGACGGTGCCGACCCGGCAGGGCACGCACTGACCGCAGGACTCGTCGCGGAAGAACTGGGCGATCCGCCGCAGCAGGTCGGTGACGTCGACCGTGTCATCGAGCACGAGCACCACGCCCGAGCCGAGCGTCGCGCCGATCGCGCGCAGCGCCTCGAACGTCAGCGGAACGTCAAGCGCGTCGGGGCCGACGAACGAGCCGGCCGCGCCGCCGAGCAGCACGGCCCGCGGCGGCCGTCCGCCGGTGACACCGCCGGCCGCGTCGATCACCTGGCGCAGCGTGATCCCGAACTCGTGCTCGTACAGGCCGGGCCGCTCGACGCATCCGGACAAGCAGAACAGCCGGGTGCCTGTCGAATTCTCCGTGCCGATCGCGGCGAACGCCGGCCCGCCGATCCGCAAGATCTCAAGCACGCAAAACAGCGTCTCCACGTTGTTGATCGCGGTCGGCTTGCCGAACAGGCCCGACTGGGCCGGGAACGGCGGCTTGTTGCGCGGCTCGGCGCGCTTGCCCTCGATCGAGTTGATCAGCGCGGTTTCCTCGCCGGCGATGTACGCGCCCGCGCCGCGCCTGACCTCGATGTCGAAGCGGAAACCCGCGCCCATCACGTCGTCGCCGAGGAAGCCGTGCGCGCGTGCCGCCTCAACGGCGTGCCGCAGCCGGGCCTCCGCCAGCGGGTACTCGCCGCGGATGTAGATGTAGCCCTGCTCGGCGGCGCACGCGTACCCCATGATCGTGACAGCCTCGACCAGCGCGTACGGGTCCTGTTCCATGAGCACCCGGTCCTTGAAGGTGCCGGGCTCGGACTCGTCGGCGTTGCAGACGACGTAATGCGGGCGGACCGGGTTGGCGGTCACCGCCTCCCACTTGATCGCGGTCGGGAACGCGGCGCCGCCGCGGCCGAGCAGCTTCGCGTCCTTGATCTCGCGCAGCACGCCCTGCGGGCCCAGCCCGATCGCGCGCCGCAGCATCTCGTAACCGCCAGCCGCCCGGTACGACCCGAGCGAGCCGGGGTCCACTTGACCTACCCGGCGAAGCAAACGCAGCGTTCGGGATACCGGGTTCGTGATCTGCGGAACGAGCGGCCGGTCAGGGCTTGCAGGCGGGCCAGCCGACAGCCCAGCCGATAGTGCTTGCCAGATCGAGTCGGGGTCCGCGGGCGCGAGCCCGACCCGGGCCGGGTCGGCGCCCGCGTGCTGGATCAGCGCCGCCGAGCCGCGGTCGCACTGGCCGAGGCACGGGCTGCGCTGCCAGGTGACGCCGGTGCCGTTGAGGGCGGCCCGGGTGCCTTCGGCGCCGAAGCGGCGCGTCAGCTGCTCGCAGAGCTGCTCCGCGCCGCCGACCCGGCAGGCCAGGTCGTCGCAAACGTGCACCACGGCGCCAGGGGACGGCGCGGTGCGGAACAGGGCATAGAACGAGGCCACGCCGTACGCCTCGGCCGGCGGGACCGTGAGCCGTTCGCAGACGTGGTCGAGCGCGCCAGGGCTGATCCAGCCGATCCGCTCCTGCACGGCGTGCAGGACCGGGATCAGCAGGTGCCGCCGCGCGCGGGCGGCGTGCCCGCCGAACGCGACGTGCCCGTCGGCGGCCTGGCGCTGCCCGCCGTCCCAGCCGGTCTGCGGCGGCCCCAGAACCGACGCGATCGCCGCCCGCTCCTCGTCGGTCGCGGGCACCGCTGCCCCGAGCCGCAGGTCCACTAGGTACTCACCTCCGCGCTCACGTCCCGCTTGTCCACCCGGATCGCGGTCGCCTTGAACTCCGCGGTCCCAGACTTCGGGTCCCACGCGTCCAGGGTGAGCACGTTCGTCTCCACCTGCTCAGGGAAATGCAGGGTCATGAACGCGAGCCCGGCCCGCAGCTGGGTGTCGATGTGCACGGGCGCCTCGATGGACCCGCGCCGCGACGAGACGACCACCATCTCGCCCTCGGCGCAGCCCAGCCGGGCCGCGTCCTCAGGCGACAGGTCGAGCGACTCGGGCCGCCTGATCGGCGTCGCGTACTTCCCGCTTTGCACGCCGGTGTTGAACGAGTCGAGCCGGCGGCCTGTGGTGAGCCGGAGCGGGAACTCCTCCGACAGCTCGTCCACTGGGTCTTCCTGCTGCACCACGGTGAACGGCGCGGGGTTGCCCCGCTTGACCGGGTCTTCCTCCCACAGCCTGGCATGCAGGAACATCTCGCCCGGGTGGTTGTCGTCGTAGCACGGCCACTGGATGCCGCCGAGCTCTTCGAGCCGCCGGTAGCTCATGCCCGCGTGCATGGGCGACAGCGTGCGCAGCTCGTTCCACAGCTCTTCGGCGGTCGGGTTTCCCCAGTCCGTGCCGAGGCGGCGGGCGATCTCGCAGATGATCTCGATGTCGTCCCTGACCCCGGGCGGCGGGTCGAGCGCCTTGCGGACCCGCTGCACGCGGCGTTCGCTGCTGGTGACGGTGCCCTCCGCCTCGCACCAGGTCGCCGTCGCGGGCAGCACGACGTCCGCCGCGGCCGCGGTGTCGGTGAGGAACATGTCCTGCACGACAAGGTGCTGCAGGCCTTCGAGCAGCTTGCGGGCCCGGCCGGTGTCGGCCTCCGAGCGCAGCGGGTTCTCGCCGATGATGTAGGCGGCGGTGAGCTCGCCCTCCTCCATCGCCTCGAACATCTGCGACAGGTGCATGCCCTTCCTCGGGGGCAGCGTGACGCCGTACGCCTGCTCGAACTTGGCGCGGGCCGCCATGTCGGTTTCGACGTCCTGGAAGCCAGTCAGCTTGTTGGGGATCGCGCCCATGTCGCCGCCGCCCTGCACGTTGTTCTGCCCGCGCAGCGGCACGAGGCCGGAGCCGTACCTGCCAACGTGCCCGGTGAGCAGCGAGAGGTTGATCAGCGCGAACACGTTGTCGGCCGCGTTGTGGTGCTCGGTGATGCCGAGCGTCCAGCAGATCTGCGCCCGGTCGGCCCGCGCGTAGTCATGCGCGAGACGCCTGATCAGCTCGGCGGGCACGCCGGTGTCATGTTCGGCGCGCTCGAGCGGATAGTGGCTAACGGCCTGCGCGTAGGCGTCGAACCCGGTCGTCGCGCGCCTGATGAACTCCTCGTTGACCAGGCCCGCGCGGATGATCTCGTTGCCGACCGCGTTGGCCAGCGAGATGTCGGACCCGACGTGGATGCCGAGCCAGGCGTCCGCCCACTGCGCGGACGTGGTCCGCCGCGGGTCCACCGCGTACATCCGGGCGCCATTCCTGATGCCCTTCAGGACATGGTGGAAGAAGATAGGGTGCGCTTCCCGCGCGTTCGAGCCCCATAGGACCAGGAGGTCGGCGTCTTCCGCCTCCCGGTAGGAACTGGTGCCGCCACCAGCTCCGAACACCGCCGCCAGACCGACGACGCTAGGGGCGTGTCAAGTGCGGTTACACGAGTCGATGTTGTTGCTGCCCATGACGGAACGAGCGAACTTCTGCGCCGCGTAGTTCATCTCGTTCGTCGCCTTGGAGCAGCTGAACATGCCGAACGACTTGGTGGCGTCGTGCTGCCTGGCGATCGCGAAACCAGCGGCGGCGCGGTCTAGGGCCTCGTCCCAGCTTACGGGCCTCAACTCCCCGTTCACCCGGACCAGCGGCTCTGTCAGCCGTACCTGCTTGCTCATGTCTGAGCGCACCTTCCTGCGAATTGAGCTGCTATTTCCGGATCGTACGCTCGCATCTACGGTAGGTATATCGGGACTAAAGGTGGCATCTACCACGTTGGCGCAGACACCAACAGAAGGGACGGACACTTGTCCGGACGCACGGCACGACGGCGGGTCCTGCGGCTCACCGTGTCTCCGGACGGGCCCGCGCAGAGCGCGCCAGTGGCCGATTTCCTCGCCGCCGAGGAGCCGCTCGGCATCCGGGTGGACGGAACCGCCTTGACGATGACCATGCGGACACCGGGTGACGACATCGAACTCACCGCCGGGTTCCTGGTCGGCGAGGCCGTGGTGCGGTCCGCCGCGGACATCGCCTCGATCAAGCTCTGCGACGGCGCGTCGTGCGGCCACGGCGACCACGAAGACATGGGCAACATCGCGGACGTCGTATTGTCTGCGGGCGTGGCTGTCGGTACGGGGGTCCGGCGCAACTTCATGACCACGAGCGCGTGCGGTGTCTGCGGCAAGGCGAGCATCGAGGACATCTGCGTGCTGCCGCACGCCTCCCTCGCCTCCGATCAGGCACGTTTCTCGCCCGCGGTGCTCGCCTCGCTGCCTGACCGGCTGCGCTCGGCGCAGCGCGTGTTCTCCCGGACCGGCGGGCTGCACGCGGCCGGGCTGTTCACCGCCGCGGGCGAGGTGATCGCGGTCCGCGAGGACGTGGGCAGGCACAACGCCGTGGACAAGGTGGTGGGCTGGGCGCTGCTATCTGGCCGGCTGCCGCTGCGAGGCTGCGCGCTGCTTGTCAGCGGGCGCGCCTCGTTCGAGCTCGTGCAGAAGGCGGTGCTGGCCGGCATACCGCTGCTCGCCGCGGTTTCCGCGCCGTCCTCGCTGGCCGTCTCGCTGGCGGAGGAGGCGGGCCTGACGCTGGTCGGCTTCCTGCGCGGCTCATCCATGAACGTATACGCGGGGGCGGACCGGCTTATCGCGTGAACCAGCGTTCCCGTGGAAGCATGTCATATATGACCGCGAGCAGCCGCAGGCCGAGCCCGCAGGTCGCGTACGCCGACTGGGTGGCCGCCTGCGCGGCCGCGGGATGGCACGCCCACGCCGGCCGTGTGGCCGAGCAGGTTCCGGTCCAGGACGCGCTCGGCCGGGTCAGCGCCGCGGCGGTGCGCGCGCGCTGGCCGTCGCCCCGTTTCGCGTGCGCGGCGATGGACGGGATCGCGGTCGCCTTCGACTCGCTCGAATCCAGTGCCGGTGCCGGTGCCGGTGCCGGGGAGCGGGTATCGCTACCTGCTTCGGCCGTCACCTGGGTAGACACCGGTGACCCGATGCCGGCCGGCGCGGATTCGGTGGTCGAGCGGGAACGAGTGGAGCTGAGCGCCGACGGCGGTGTCGTCGTGAGCGGCCCGGTGACGCGCGGCCGCAACGTCCGGCCCATCGGGGAGGATTTCCAGGCCGGCCAGCTGCTCATCCCCGCGGGCCGCCGACTGCGGCCGGCCGACCTCGGCGCCGCCGCCGCGGCAGGCTGTGCCGCTCTCGCGGTCGCCAGGCGGCCCGTCGTCGCGATCATCCCGACCGGAGACGAGATCCGCGCTGTCGGGTCGGTGCTCGGCCCGGGCGAGTTCACCGACAGCAACTCCCCGATGCTCGCCGCGCGAGCCGTCTGGGTCGGCGCCGTGCCGATCGCCACGGAGGTGCAGCCCGACGACCCGGACACGCTGGCGGCCGCCGTCAGGGAGGCTGCGCTCACCGCCGACCTCGTGCTGGTCATCGCCGGCTCGAGCCGCGGCAGGGGCGACTACACCGCGGCCGTTCTCGCCCAGGTCGGCGGCGTCGCCGTCGCGGGCGTGGCCGTCCGGCCCGGCCACCCGGTGCTGCTCGGGCACGCGAAGACCGGCCGGTCGGGGTACGCTCCGCCCGACGGGACGCGAGCCAGCGCCGTTCCCGTCATCGGGGTTCCCGGATACCCGCTCGCCGCCGCGGTGATCTTCGAACTGTTCGCCGCGCCGCTGCTCGCGGAGCTCACGGGCAGGGTTTTTCCGGAACGCCCGCTAGTGCTGGCCCGGCTCGCCCGCGACTTTGACTCTCCGCCCGACGTCGAGGAGTGGGTGCCGGTGTCGCTGAGCGGTGCCGGCGCGGCGGACGACGTTCGCGAGGAGCCTTCGCGCCGGCTCGCCGAGGCAACCCCTGGCGAGGGTCACGGCGCGGGATCTCTCAGCCGGCTCGTCCGCGCCGACGCGTGGTGGCCGATCCCCATCGGCCAGGGACACTTCGCGCGCGGCGACAGCATCGAGGTCCTGCCGCTGGGTGACTAGGCGCGCCTGCGGAGGTACGTATCTAATCATGGTGGATCACCCCGTCTCTCCTTCCCCTTGACAACGACCTATCGATTATCGTTATTATCGATTGTCGTTATTATCGATTAACGATACGTGCCGGGGCATGAGACCCGTCCGGCTGATGATTGAAGGGGATGCCGAGATGACGACCGATAACGAACGCCGTCGGCTGACCGAGCCGCTTGAGTCTGTGACCACGTTTTTCGGCGCGCTGATGATCATCGGGTCGCTGGTCGTCCTGGGGTTCGTCGTGTTCGGCTCGGACACCTACGGCGGCGGCTTTCCCCTCACCGTGTGCGTGACGCAGCCGGGAACCCAGTACAGCAGCAGCGGGTGGAACTACCCGTCGGTCCCCGCCAAGCCAGGCAACTCGGTCACGATCATCGGAGCCCTGCAAGCGTGCGCCGATCACCCCACGGCCGGGCAGCAGGCGCTCAGCGTCGTGACCTGGCTGCCCACCGTGTTGTTCTGGGGTGGTCTGTTGTTCATGCTGTGGCGGACGATACTGACCGCGCGCCGGAACGGGCCGTTCACGCCGCGCATCGCTGTCGCCCTGCGGCGGCTCGGCTGGTACATCATCCTGGGCAGCGCCAGCGCCGCCTTCGTGCACATGATCGCGACCGACGTGCTGCTGACGATGATGGCCAGTGTCGATCAGCCGTTCGTGAACCTGCTCGAGGTGCCGTTGCACCTGCCGGTCCCGGTGCTGACCGGAGCCGCGCTGCTGACGTTCGCGCGGATCATCAGGGTCGGCGCCGCCATGGACGCCGAGATCCAGGCCACGATATGAGCGACGGCGACTCAGCCGACAGCGACGGCGGCGCGCCCGACGGCGGGGCGGCCGACGGCCAGGACGAGGCGGCTGCTATCGCGATCCGCCTCGACACGCTGCTCAGCGAGCGGCACATGACGCTGACCGAGCTCTCGGACCGCGTGGGCGTGACCGTCGTCAACCTGTCCGTGCTCAAGAACGGCCGTGCCAGGGCCATCCGCTTCAGCACTCTCGCCAGGCTCTGCCGGGCGCTCGACTGCCAGCCAGGTGACCTGCTGGGCTACCAGACCGATCACCCAGCCACCCGGCCGTCAGGCTGACACCCGACGCTTTCCCGCGCTGACGGAGATCTCTTCGCCGACGCGGCTGCGCAGCAGGTCGCGGACAGCCTTAGCGGAAACCGGCTTACTGTTGGTCGGCGAGTCAATGAATGATCAGGCTCACCCGTCACTCTTCATCCACGTCGCAAGTTTAGGCCGAGCTACGCTGCGGGCACTTGGCCAGATCATCAGCGATCAGGGACCTGGGCACGCCTCGAATGTCAGAGGTTAGCGATAGAGTGTTCGTATTAGACGACATCTATTCCTGCTACGTCGAATAGGTTAGCCTTCATGCCTCAGCTTCCGTTCCCCAGTCCCGGGCCAGATGGCGA
>Ga0126381_100002361_pt1 | contig 20352 bp, 17 predicted proteins | sample PanSoiMetPlot_28_FD_96465 | JGI IMG/M metagenome (GOLD analysis project Ga0126381, IMG submission 96465) | Tropical forest soil microbial communities from Panama - MetaG Plot_28 | ecosystem: Environmental > Terrestrial > Soil > Tropical forest > Bulk soil | place: Panama | collected 2016-02-17
ACAAAGCGCCGCCACCGGCCAGCACCAGGCCGCGGTCTACCAGGTCTGCTGACAGTTCCGGAGGACATCGTTCCAGGGTAACTCGGACCGATTCCACGATTGTTGAGATCGGCTCGAGCAGCGCTTCTCGGACTTCCTGCGAAGTGATTGTAAGCGTTTTCGGAAGACCGGCTACAAGATCGCGCCCTTTTACTTCTAAGCTGGTTTCCTTCTCCATTGGATAAGCGCTGCCGATTTTTATTTTGATCTCTTCAGCGGTTCGTTCGCCGATCATCAGGTTGTATGCGCGCTTCATGTAACCCGCGATTGCCTCGTCGAGTTCGTCGCCGGCAACCCTCACACTTCGGCTGAAGACGATTCCGGAAAGAGAGATCAACGCTACTTCTGTCGTGCCACCACCGATATCGATGATCATGTTTCCAGCCGCATCTTGGACCGGAAGGCCTACTCCGATGGCTGCGGCCATCGGTTCTTCAATCAAATAAACTTCCCTGGCGCCCGCATGGGCTGCAGATTCTTTCACGGCGCGCTTTTCAACCTCCGTGATTCCGGAGGGCACCGCGATCACGACCCTCGGCCGCACCCACTTTCGGTTATGCACCTTTGTAATGAAATGGCGCAACATCGATTCGGTCATCTCGAAATCGGCAATAACACCATCTTTCAGCGGCCGAACCGCGACGATATTCCCAGGTGTTCGACCGAGCATCCGTTTTGCTTCATCGCCAACTGCAAGCACTTGACTAGTCCCGGAACGCACTGCGACAACCGACGGTTCGCGCAGAACAATCCCTTGGTCTTTGACATAGACCAGGGTGTTCGCGGTACCCAGATCGATGCCAATATCGTTCGAGAAGAGTCCGAGGAAGCCGTTAAACATTCAAAAATTCCGCTTGGGGTTACTCCAATCTGGTCTTGGTGAGGGACCTGACACGGGCGTTCACGAAACTCGAGTTCTCGCTCCTCTACCTATCGACCAGCCTGTGTATCTAGGTACAGGTCTGGCGATCGTCAAGGAAACAATCGGGGGCCGCGCCTGCGGCGCGCCGTTACCGCTTGCCGGTGTTCGGTTTTCCGTTTTCGGTTCTTCTTGAACGGCCCACGATCGTGAGTCACGACATGGGGATGGTTGGGGGAACGAGATCACGACTAATCGCCCTACCGACGATAGACCATCGGCCACGATCGGCGGGCGTTGGCGGTGACCCCGCCGTCGGGGCACGAGCGGTCGCGCTTTAGTGCGACCTCGTGCGGCAGCCACCATAAATAGGTCCAAACCAGCCACCTGCTGAACAAAACGGTAGACGATCGATCGCGGACGGATAACGGTTAACAATCGCACTTGTAAGCGCAGTCGCTGTGTTTTCTTTCTTGGTGTACCTTTATCTTCTTGAACTGGTCGGAGCGTCGGTGATCAGCGCTCTGGGCTGGACAGCGTGTCTGTTTTTGCAGCTTCCCTGGGTCCCATCGGCTCCGTTGTGGTTTGCCGGCTACCTCTTCGTCTACAACCTTGATAGGCTCTACCTGGATCCGGCCGACCGGCTAAATACTCCGTTGCGGGTCCGCTGGGCGAATAAATTGCGTTTGTGGCGACTTATTCTGATTCTTAGCTCGGGCTGCGCTCTGGTTCTGTTTCCGCTCGCGACTCATCGCCCTTGGTTGCCCATTGCGCTCGGTTGTCTCGTGGTACTGTGTTTTTTCTATTCGCGACCCATTCCTTGGCTCGGGTTCAGACTCAAAGATCTGTCGTCTTTCAAGTCTGTTTTTCTGCCATTTTTCGTTGCCTGCATCCTGGTTATCTGGCCGTGCTGGGAGTCAGGCCGTTCATTAGGTCCGCTGGAATGGATGGTATTCTGCTGGTGCTTTTGTGCGCTCACCATAAACAGCCTGGTCTTCGACTATCGCGACATCGGCGGAGACCGTCGCTACGGCATTCGAACTATTGCGACACAACTGGGTCGTGCGCGGACGCTTTGGCTCCTGGTCGGGCTAGCGGCAATGCTGATCGCGTTGAGTGCCCTAATGCCACTTCGTCGCTTCGCCGTGGCGATTGCGTTGGGCGCCGTTTCCATGGCCTTGCTTTCGTTTGTAAAGTGGCGGCCGCATCCACTGGGAATCAGCTTGCTTGCGGATGCGCTGCTGTTGGTGCCGGCTTTGGTGGAGCTGGTGCGGTAGATGCCGTCGACCTGGAAGTCGACCCATGGTCAAGCTGGATCCTTGCGGCTGACATCCCTTTGGAAGCTTTCCAAGCGGCAATCCTTCGGATTGATCGCGCCAGTGGCGGATCGACGGGCTATTCGCGCGCCACTTCAACAGCTCGTCGCCTCTTCTCGCGCGCTCCCGACCGCATGAGGAATCGCCCCGACGACAAACCTCAGGCAATCGACCGCGCCTGCCGGTTTGCCTGGCAGCGCGATGACAACCGATCGATCTACTATTGCAGCCATGCACCGCGATAGGATCGCGTTCGGTGTCAGTTTCATCGATTCGATGCGCATGATCTCTCCGAATCCCGGTAGCTCCACCCGCATAATTCCGCGGATTGCCTCGGGGGTAACATCGCGCGGGGCGGCTCCGGTTCCTCCCGTCGTCAGTATCAATCCGCAACCTTGAGCGGACAACGATCGGATTGCTTCTCGAATCTTCTCAACATCGTCCGGAACAAGCGCCTCCGCGGTAACGCTCCAAGCGTACTCTTTTGCAGCTGCCTTCAAGGCCGGCCCGCCTAGGTCATCGTACACTCCCGCCGACGCTCGATCGGAAACAGTAATCACGCCAACATTGATCGGATTCATGACTTAATCTTGGAAATCAATCGTACGCTCGAAATGACCATCGATTTATCGACCGCCTTGCACATATCATAAATCGTGAGCGCTGCGACACTGGCGCCGGTCAACGCCTCCATCTCGACTCCGGTTTGAGCGACTGTCGTCACAGCGCACTTGATGCGAATCCCTTCCCCGCGAGTCTCGAAATGCACCTCTGAATGTTGGATTGGCAGGGGATGACAAAGTGGAATCAGCTCGCCTGTTCGTTTCACTGCCTGGATCGCTGCAATCTGCGCTGTCGTAAGGACATTTCCTTTCCCGATTTCATTCGCTGCGATCTTCTTCAGCGTTTCTGGTTGAAGCGAAATGAACGCTTCAGCGGTTGCGACCCGTTTGGAGATCGGTTTTTCCGACACATCAACCATCCTTGCCTGGCCCTGTTCTGTCAGGTGAGAAAACTCCACTGCTACCCCCCGATAGCGACCATTTTGCGACCCGGCTGATAGCTGCCCCGGAAATCGTGCTCTTTCGGTTTGCGCTCGACTACGTCCACAAAGAAACGTCTTAACGTTGCGTCGTCCGCGCCGCGCCGCATCGGCGTTTTGATATCGAATTCCAAGTGGCTGCCCAGACACGGGCGTAACTTACCGTCGCATGTGAGCCGGAGTTTATTGCAGCTCTCGCAGAAGTGGAGGTTGGTCATTGCGCCGATAAACCCGATTCGCTGCGGCGAATCGGCAAATCGATAATAGAGAGCCGGTCCGTTTGTTTTAAACCCAGGCTCCGGCATCATCGGACCAAACAGTTTTTCAATCTGCCGGCGCGCCTCCGACGTGGGCATGAAATTGCTCTCCGACAAAACATCGGTCGAACTTACGGGCATCAGTTCAATGAATCGAAGCAGCATCCCGTTTTCGCGAGCAAACCGCACAAGGTCGGGAATATCTTCCTCGTTTCGCCCGCGCATCAGCACTGCATTGAGCTTGATCTGATCGAACCCGGCGGACTGCGCTGCTGCGATTCCGTCGAGTGTTTTCTGAAGAAAGTCTCGTCCGGTGATCGCGCGATATTTCTCCGGATTTAAGGTATCGAGCGAGATATTGACAGTCCTTACGCGAAGCGTTACCAGCGCTCGCGCGAGAGTGTCGCCAGTATCCAACTGCTGCGCCAGTAAAGAACCGTTGGTGGAGACGCCAATATCGGTGATTTTCGGCAAGGCGCTGATTTGGCGAAATAACTGCAGCACATCCCGGCGCGTAAGCGGTTCGCCCCCAGTAATGCGGATTTTGTGAATGCCTAAATCCGAGCCGACGCGGACAATGCGAGTGATCTCGTCATAATTTAGGATCTCAGAGCGAGGTAACCATTCCTGCAATTCCTGAGGCATGCAGTAGAGGCAGCGCTCGTTGCACCTGTCAGTAATTGAGACTCTGAGGTAGCTAATTCGATGTCCGAATCGGTCTTCCATTGCAAGCTACAGTCTACTGTCCGTCGTTTACCGTCTACCGTTTTTTGGCAGTTGGAGGGGCGGCAACGCGATAAATGCGGGCCCGCAGTTCATTGGTGCAGCTGCGTCCGCGGCCCGTAAGAGCTTACCTGCTTGAAAGCTGCAACTAGCCTAGGGTATGTATGGTTTGTATTATTGTATGACTCGCACGCTGCTATTTGGATTATTGGCAGTTCTCGTTTCCTTCCTGGCAGGATGTTCAACAATCGACAGCCGTATACAATCCAACCCACAAGCTTACGCTTCACTTTCGCCAGCAGACCAGGCGCTGGTTCGTTCGGGGCATATCAGGGAGGGTCTGCCGAAATCCGCCGTGTTCATCGCATGGGGTGCGCCTGATCGGACGCGGTCTGGAGTTCGTAACGGTCGGCCGTATGAGGCTTGGATATACACGACGACCAGGAGTGAGTTCAGTTACTATCCAGGTCCTTATTACCCGGATTCTTTCTATTGGGGTGGCGTCGGATTCCATCATAGGTTCTGGGGCAGTCGTCACTTCTTTTACGCCGGGCCGTACTTTTACGATTCGTTCCCAGGAGAGACAATCACCTACGAAGTACCGTATAAGAAAGTATTCTTTGAGAACGGCCGCACCACCGGCTGGGAATTCATCCGGTAGTCGTTCTGGAGGGGCGTCGCCTGCGACGCCCTTGCCGATCCTGGTTTCTGCGGGCGTTGCGAGCAACGCCCCTCCAATAGCGGCTCGCAAACCTGCAGCGTTCGTGAGATTTTCAGGCTATGGCATATCGAGGACTCGCTGATTTTCTCAATGTACTGGAGAGAGAAGGTGAGCTCGCTCGGATCTCGGAGCCCGTTGCAACCGAGCTGGAGATCAGTGCTTTTGCCGATCGGCAGATGAAGTTTGCCCGTGGAGGCAAGGCTCTCCTGTTCGAAAAACCGACGATCAACGGAAAGATCAGCCGGTTTCCGGTTTCCATTAACAGCATGGGATCCGATCGTCGGATTGCACACACCCTCGGGATTAGCTCAGTCGACGAGCTTGCGCATGAGATGCAGTTGATTCTAAAGGCTAAGCCCCCAACCTCCGTGAGAGAAGGCTGGTCGCTGCTGAAGCAAGGAGTGGACCTCCTTCATGCGCGGCCAAAGCATGTCTCGGATGGTCCTTGTAAGGAAGCAATACACCGATTTAACGACAGTTTTTCACTCAACGACCTACCGGTCCTGGTCTGCTGGCCGAAAGATGGCGGACGATTCATAACGTTGCCGATGGTTTACACCAAGGATCCCGACACTGGTGAGCGCAATGTTGGCATGTATCGGATGCAGGTTTTTGATGGACAAACAACCGGCATGCATTGGCAGGTACATAAAGTCGGTGCTCGCCACGGCCGGCGCTACTACCAGCGGAATGAACGGATGCCCGTTGCGGTATGTCTCGGGGGTGATCCGGCTTACACATTCGCCGCCACAGCGCCGTTGCCGGACGGATTGGATGAAGTGCTGTTTGCGGGTTTTATTCGCAAAAAATCGGTCGAGCTCGTTCGATGTGAAACGGTAGATCTTGAGGTCCCTGCAGACGTCGATTTCGTTTTGGAAGGATACGTGCAGCCGGGCGAACTTCGCGGCGAGGGTCCTTTCGGCGATCACACCGGCTTTTATACGGCGATTGATCCTTATCCGGTCTTTCATTTGACCGCTGTTACGCACAGAAGGGACGCCGTTTATCCTGCTACCATCGTAGGCATGCCGCCCATGGAGGATTTTTATTTGGGTGATGCCAGCGTTCGGATCTTTTTGCCGGTCTTCAAAATGAATTTTCCCGAGATTGTCGATATGGCGCTACCGGCTGAGGGCGTTTTCCACAATCTGGTCTTCGTCAGCATCCGCAAGCAGTACCCGTATCAGGCATATAAGATTATGCATGGACTATGGGGAATGGGGCAGATGATGTTCTCGAAGTACATCGTTGTGGTCGATGAGGACTGCGACGTTCACAACACCAGCGAAGTTTTGTTTCGTCTTTGCGCTAACACCGATCCGCAGCGGGATACCACATTCATCAAGAACCCATCTGATAGTCTTGATCATGCACCGAGCGTAGCGAATATCGGGTCCCACATGGGCCTCGATGCCACGCGAAAACTCGCCGCAGAAGGTTATCCTCGTGAATGGCCGGAGCTTGTGCGCATGGACGAAGCAGTCCGCGCGAAAGTAGATGAGATAGCGAAGCGACTGGGGTTGTAGAGTAGAGATCACCAAGGGTTCGGGTCGCCCAGTACCAGTTTAGTAGCGCACGTCATTGCGCGCGCCCCTTCGAGGCCAAACTGGTGCTGGGCGACCTGAACCCAGCGCGATCCCAAATTCATTTCCTCGAAAGGATCGCCACGACCTCAATCTCCGCCGTTTGTGGAAACATATCGAAGGGTTGCACCGATTCGATCCGAAACCTGGTGGCGAGCTTAGCAAGGTCGCGTGCGAGCACAGGCGGATTACAGGAAACATAAATGACCTGTTGTGGAGCGTGTTGAAGGATGGTTTGGGCGGCTTTGTCGTTGATCCCATCGGCAGACGGATCCAGCAAAATAGAGTCTGGGCGGTGCTCCTGGAGCGCCGATTCAAGCGCTTCACTAACATCGGCACACAGGTAAGCTTCATTCGCTGCCGCCTGCACCCTGGCAATTCGGACCGCAGGTTCGCTCCACTCAATTCCGATGACCCGTTCAAACTGCGATGCGAGGCCGTGCCCAAAAAAGCCGCACCCAGAGTATGCGTCGACCAAAATTCTTCCGCGCGCACGAGACCGCACATAATCCAACAGAAGGTTGGCGACCGCATTATTAGTCTGAGTAAACGTTCGGTTCGCTTCATTTTCTCGAAGCGTTCGATGCTCTCCATTGTTCAGCCCGCGCTGGTGAAGCTGGACGAGAAGCTCGTTCACTATCGGTGTTGCAATTGCGCACCGGCTTACGTCGAGAACTGTCCGGCTCTTCTTTTCAAAGAAACCGATTCTCCCTTCTTCGGCGTGAACCGTGATACGATTTCGATATCCAAAAGGATTGGGAGAAGCGATCGTCGGCGACACTTCCGGATCTTTGAGCAGAGCGATGCGCTGCAACGCCTGTCGTACTTGTCGCCGCTTGAGCTCCAGTTGATAGCGGTACTCGATATGTTGATAATCACATCCGCCACATCGCCCAAAGTAAGGACAGGGCGGGTGAATTCGATGAGATGAAGGTCTAATCATCTTCCGAGCTGCCGCCCGATCAAATCGCTTCCGTCGCTCGACGATTTCCACCTCAACTATTTCTCCGTCGATCGTGAGCGGAACAAAGACTGCTTTGCCATCAAATCGACCAACTCCGGCGCCACCAAACGCGACATCGACAATTTCCAACTCGACTGATGCTCGAGAAAAGTGTTTGGGCACGGAGTGCTGGAGGGCAAAAGTTGTTGGCCCACCGGAAGGACTAAGGTTACCATGTCTCTCTCAACCTCCCAACAACAAGTATGAGTGACACGAGCCTCGGTGCCAAGAATACGAACCATCCCGCCATCTCGCGCTGGGTCGAAGAGATGGCAGATCTCTGCAAGCCTGATCGAATTTTTTGGTGTGAAGGGTCTGACGCCGAGAACAAATTTCTGATAGAGCAAGCGACGAAGGCCGGCGTGATTAGGCCATTAGATCAGAAAAAATGGCCCGGTTGCTATTATCACCGGTCAAATCCGAACGATGTCGCTCGGGTTGAACAATATACCTACATCTGCACAGACATGGAAGAAGAGGTTGGTCCAACGAACAATTGGGCCAGACCTGAGGAGATGTATCGAAAGCTGTACGGCTATGCGCAGGGGTCGATGCGCGGTCGCATAATGTATGTCGTCCCGTACCTCATGGGCCCTCCGGGATCGAGCCTTTCCAAAGTAGGAATCGAACTGACCGATTCGATTTATGTGGTGCTCAGCATGCGCATCATGACGCGCATGGGACAGATCGCGTACAAGGAGCTGAGTCAGGGCGACAGCTTCAATCGCGGCCTGCATTGCATGCTCGATATCAGTCCGGAGCGACGCATCATTGCTCATTTTCCTCGAGATAACGCGATTATTTCAGTCGGGTCGAACTACGGGGGCAACGTTTTGCTGGGCAAGAAATGTCTGGCGCTTCGAATTGCCTCTTATTTAGGGCGAAGAGAAGGGTGGATGGCCGAGCATATGCTGATCCTGGGAGTCGAAAGCCCCGAGGGTGAAAAAACGTACGTCGCAGCGGCGTTCCCAAGTGCGTGCGGCAAAACGAATTTTGCCATGATGATCCCGCCAGAGCGCTTTAAGGGCTGGAAAGTCACAACAGTGGGAGATGATATCGCGTGGATCAGGGCAGGAAGCGACGGCAGGCTTTACGCTGTCAACCCGGAGGTCGGATATTTCGGAGTTGTGCCCGGCACAAACCAGAAATCGAATCCGAATGCAATGGATGCGATCGCACGGGACACAATTTTCACCAACGTCGCTTTAACCAAGGACGGAGACATATGGTGGGAAGGTAAGGACAACACCCCGCCGGAAGGCTTGCTCGATTGGGTGGGCAACCCCTGGGAAAAAGGAAAGCAGGCCGCTCACCCAAACAGCCGATTCTGTGCCCCGATGGTTAATAATCCTGTCCTTGACTCTGAGGTTGATAATCCCGACGGCGTCCCGATCAGCGGGATCATCTTCGGCGGTCGGCGCGCTACAACGATGCCGCTCGTCTTTCAAGCGTTCAATTGGATCCACGGTGTCTACGTTGGAGCTACGATCGGTTCGGAAATGACCGCTGCTGCAGCGGGTACGGTGGGACAGGTTCGTCGCGATCCGATGGCGATGCTTCCGTTTTGCGGCTACAACATGGGAGACTATTTCGGGCATTGGCTTAGGATGCGCAAAGTTATTCGGAAACCTCCCAAGATCTTTCATGTTAATTGGTTCAGGAAAACCTCGAAGGGCGAATTCCTCTGGCCGGGCTTTGGTGAAAACATGCGGGTTCTGAAGTGGATAATCGACCGCTGTCATGGACGCGTCGGAGCAGATGAAACGCCGCTTGGCTGGATGCCGGCAGCGGGTGATATTGATGTTGCGGGACTTCAATACGACCGAGCCAAATTGGAGGAGGCTCTCAGTGTTGATGTTGAGGAGTGGAAAAAGGAGGTGATGGCGCAGGACGAATTATTCATCAAGCTGCGCAACTATCTGCCGATGGAGTTGTATTTCCAAAGAGAACTCTTGATCGCCCGCCTTTAGTTGGGCAGGACTTCGACGGGTGAGTCCAGTCAAACCGCCTCTGCCGCCGACATCCGGGGCGCATTGGTGGTTTAGAGGCGGCGCTTCCTCGCACCGTTGCGCACCCTGATTTTAGCGTTTTTCGTTGAAAAACGCGGGTTAACACGTATGCAAAAGGCTCGACCTATGACAGAAACGACGCTTGTCCTGCTAAAACCGGATTGTATCGCGAAACGCCTTTGCGGCGCTGTGATTGGCCGGTTCGAAAAAGCAGGCCTAGAAATTGTTGGTTGCAAGATGATCGCGCTTGGGGACCAAGTTCTCGCGGTACATTACGCGCACGTCTCGGACAGACCATTTTATCCTGACTTGAAATCGTTCATGCAATCCAGTGCTGTGATCGCACTCGCATTGTCCGGAGAGGACGCCGTTGCTCGGCTCAGGGACTTGCTTGGACCGACCGATTCGCGCAAGGCCCCAAAAGGCACCATTCGCGGCGATTTCGGCGATGACGCGATGATGAATATTGCGCACGGCTCCGATACCCCCGAAAATGCGGTCCTGGAATTAAAGCGTTTCTTTAACGAAAACGAACTCTTGACCAGCCTCAAAGCCTAGTCGCAATCGATTGGGATTTTCTCATGAGTTTGTCGGCGATTGTCTTTGATTTCGACGGGCTGATCATCGACACGGAGGGCCCCGGGTTCATAAGCTGGCAAGAGATCTACCAAGAGTTCGGCAAAAGTCTTACCCTGGACGATTGGCGTCATTCTACCGGCTACGTAGGGGGATTCGATCCCGCCATTCACTTGGAAAAACTGCTCGGCCGCAAATTGGATTGGTCGGAACTGATGCCAAGACGGAGCCAGCGGAACTGGGAACTGACTCTCCAGGCCGATGTTCTCCCCGGAATCAAAGAATTGATTGAGGCAGGCAAGCAATCCGGGCTGCCGATCGGCGTAGCCAGCAACTCTGAACAGGGCTGGGTCGAGAGTGGATTGAAACGACTGGGGTTACGCTCCTACATTGATGTGATCGTCACTCGGGACATGGTCTTGAATCCGAAGCCTGCTCCCGATGTGTATTTGAAAGTGGTCGAGACCCTTCATGTTCCCCCTTGGCAAGCTGTGGCTCTCGAAGACTCCGAGCCGGGGTATCGGGCGGCCAAACGAGCAAGGCTGAAGACGGTGGTCATTCCGAATCAATTCAGCGAGCGCCAGAACTTGTCCGATGCCGATCTTATCGTCCAAACTGCTCTAGAGCTAGACCTGGATCGGCTAAGGGAGTTGGTCAGAGGCGGTGTGCCCAAGGCCGCGGCGTCACCTCGATGACGGTTTTCGCCTCGCTTCAGTGTCGCCTTACTCCTAGCTCGTAGCTCCTGACTCCTGTATCCTCTCCTAGAATGAATCTGCCCGAGCTCCGCGGTATCCTCCAGTATGTAACTCGTTTTCGGGATCAGACGTTTGTCATCGCTGTCGATGGTGAGATCCTTGCGTCTCAGAACTTTGCCAACCTGCTTCTAGACGTCGCAGTGCTGCGGTCGGTCAGTATCAAGGTCGTTTTAGTGCATGGCGCCGGTCGCCAGATCGAGCAGGCAGGCAAGGCCCGAGGAGTAGCCGTTTCGAATGCCGATGGTACTGGAGTTATCGATGCATCGACCCTTCAGCTTTCGATCGATGTGGCGGTCCGATTGACGAATGAAATATTGGAAGGACTTACCCAAGTCGACCTCCGTGCGGCCTACGCGAACTGCATCATTGCGCATCCAGCCGGAATTGTTGGAGGTGTGGATCGGCAGTTTGCCGGAAAGGTGGACAAAGTCGATGCCAAGATGTTGGAGCTCTTCCTGAACGAAGGAATCGTGCCGGTAGTTCCGCCGCTTGGTTTTGACGGGGGAGGACAAACCTTTCGTGTGAATTCGGATCTTGTTGCAATGGAGGTGGCCGCAGCTCTAAACGCCACTAAGTTGATTTTCGTTTCCCCGTTTGGTGAATTGGTCCTGGATGGGCGCAGATTCGGCTATCTGGTGGCGCCCGAACTCGAAGAGCTTCTTAAGAAATACAAGGCTCAGCTTCCTCAAAACCTGTTCTCTAAGCTGGATCACGCGGCCCGGGCCAGCCGGTATGGGATCCCCCGTGTTCATTTGGTTGACGGAAATGTCGACGAGGCGTTGTTAACCGAGATTTTCACCAATGGGGGCGCTGGAACGATGATCTACTCCAATGAGTACGATCAAATCCGACGGCTTTACAAAAAAGATCTGCGCGCCGTCATCTCTCTCATTCAGGAATCGATCCGCAACGAAGAGCTTGTCCGGCGAACGCGGGAAGAGATTGTTACCGAGATCGACGATTACTGGGTATTAGAGGTCGATCGCCGGATCGTCGGTTGCGTTGCCATGCACCCCTATCCGGAGCAGGGCATGGCCGAGCTTGCGTGCCTTTACGTCAGTCGCTCTAGCGAGAATCAAGGATTGGGCAGAAGCCTGATGTCGTTTGTCGAAAAACTGGCGCGTGAACGAGGATTTGCTCGGTTGTTCGCGCTTTCCACTCAGGCTTTCGTTTATTTCCAGCAGAAGGGCGGTTTTACCGAAGCGGGACCAGAAATTCTGCCACCGGCCCGCAGATCGAAATATGAAGCTAGTGGACGAAACTCGCGGGTGCTGGTGAAGGATCTGTAACGCAACCGATGAGCTGATGTTGAATCGAACACCAACTGCACTGGCGATCGACGGCCTCATTTTATTGATCTATTTTTTTGGGATTGTTGGATTCGGCCTTTGGGCTGGCCGGCGTAATCGAAACCTGACTGAATTTGCGTTAGGTGGACGATCGGTTCCGTGGTGGGCGGTGTTGGCGTCAATCATCGCAGCGGAGACAAGTGCTGCGACATTTCTAGGAACGCCGGCTGAAGGATTCAAGACGCGCAGCTTTATCTATGCGCAGTTAGCGATCGGAACGATCTTAGCGCGAATCATTGTAGCGTTCACTTTCATTAAGCCCTACTACCATTATCGCGTTCAGAGTATTTATGAATTTTTGGACATTCGGTTCGGTCCGTGGACCAAAAACTTAGCTAGTAGCATTTTCCTCTTTACCCGCGTCCTAGGGATCGGTGTCCGGCTCTATCTGGGCGGAGTAATTATTAAGGTAATCTGGCAATACCTCTTTCCTGCCGCTGAGGTCAATATTTGGATTTACTTCTGGGGAATACTCTTTGTCACGCTGTTAACAACTTTCTACACAGCGATTGGTGGGATCAAAGCGGTGGTCTGGACAGACTTTATTCAAGCTAGCCTGATGATGGGTTCAATCGGGTTTACTATCTGGTTGTTAATAAGTCAGATTCCGGGTGGACTAACTACAATACACGATGAACTTGGTAGTTGGCCGGCGGTATTTCAAACCGGTTTGGATGTTCGGCAGGGTTGGTGGTTAGGTGTTCGTCAGATGTTGGAACAGCCCTACACGTTGTTCGCTGCATTTATCGGATCAACCTTCCAAACCATGGCTACCCACGGAACCGATCAGGACAATGTTCAAAGGATGTTAACTGCTAAAGATTCGCGACGGTCGCAATTATCACTAATTTTGAGCGGCTTCGCTGATCTGCCAGTTGCATTTGGATTTTTGTCAGTTGGTATCTTGTTGTTTGTTCATTATCAGATCGCGCCGGATCCTCGGTTGCCAGAAGCGGATAACGAGATTTTTGCTCATTATATTGTCACCCAGATGCCGATCGGATTCCGTGGTCTGATCATTGCGGGCTTGTTTGCTACGATGATGGGGTCGACGTCGGCGGCTTTGAATGCGATGGCGACCAGCTTTACCAAGGACTTTGTTCAGCCGTACTTTGGAAGATCAATGTCGGACGGAGCTACTGTTTATACGGCTCGAGCGGCGACGGTCGGTTTCGGAATACTGATGATCGGCATCGCGACGATCACCGCATACGCCGTTCTGCGAGACTCAAAATTGACAATCATTCCTTTAGCTCTGCAGAGCGCGGGCTACGCCTACGGCTCATTGCTCGGAGTCTTCTTGCTGGGAATGCTGACCAAACGACGGGGCCATGACTGGGCCAACGTTGGGGGAATGCTGGCGGGTATCGCAGCTGTGCTGACACTCTGTAAAGTGCAGGTAGCGGCGTTTGATCTGGGAAAGTTAGTCAGGTATGGTCGGTTGAGCCCGCAAGATTGGTCTTTCGGCGGATTTTTGCCGGACTGGTGGCCGGCCATGGCGTGGCCCTGGTGGATACTAACCGGGTGTTGCGTCTGTGTCCTGGTTAGTTGTCTTTTTCCGACACCGCGCGAACGAGTTCAGATAGCTGAAGAGCACGCAGCATGGCGCGGGAATCAAGTAGAATCGGGTTTGAGCAGCGAGTTGCCCGAGCGTCAAGCCTAACTTTCCATAGATAGGAAATTTATTTGGCGGGGCCGCTTGGATTTTACTTGCTGACCTAGCTGGCCAGTTTTATCCTCTGCTTCGCTTCGCAGGAAGACAGGACGGCTGGTTGTGAATAAGATGTGAATAGTTTATGTGGAGCAGGCTCATGGATCGACCGGACGGGAAAAGCAGTGCCGGATTTAAATGTCTATTGATCGACCGGTTTCGAGCCGGAGCTACCAGCGGATTGGCTTCATAAGTCATTGGACGCGAGCGAGTTGAAGGTTGTCGAGCGCAAGTCAGTTCCCCAAAATCCCCAAAAGCGTATGCAGCACCGGCAGTGTCGTCGTCTTGAGTCAGGGCGGGCGCTTAGTGTCGTTTCTGCCATAAAGAAGTGTGGATAATTGTTCTATGGAACAAAGCTATCGGAAGATTTGGGACGAAATAGCGGCTGGCATACGACCGAATGTTAGTGCCGACGCATTCCAGCGGTGGTTTGCTAAAATTGAGTTGGTCCATGCCGATGAGGGCGCGCTTACCCTTCAGGTGCCCAATACGATCTATCAACTCTGGATAGAAAGTAATTACCTAAATTTTGTTCAATCATCGATTATCGCGGTCCTGGGAGGCCCGAGAGAGGTCAAGTTTCAGGTCATAGAAAACGAAAATGCGGGTTTAAGCGTCGAGAATGAGCCGGCGCCTCCTGCGACTTCACCTAAGGGGAAAGATAAAGAAGCGGATCCGCCGGGGAACCATGGGATGAATCCGCGAAATACGTTCGATACCTTCGTGGTGGGCTCAAACAATCAGTTTGCGCATGCGGCTGCGCTGGCAGTCGCGCAGGCACCGGCCAAAACGTACAATCCGTTGTTTGTCTACGGCGGTGTCGGACTGGGTAAGACCCATTTGATGCAGGCAGTCGGCCAGCACGTGACCGACCGGAAGAAGAATTTCAAGGTGATGTACCTGTCGAGTGAACGTTTCACCAACGAATTCATCGATGCCATTCAGCACAATACTTTGGTCAAGTTCCGGAAACGGTATCGCCAGGCGGATGTTCTGCTGATTGACGATATCCATTTCCTGGCGGGAAAAGAGCGCTCTCAGGAGGAGTTCTTTCACACTTTCAATACACTCTTCGACGGACGCAAACAGATCGTGCTGTCGAGTGATCGACCGGCAAGCGAGATCGCGAATCTGGAGCAACGGCTTGTTTCTCGATTCGAATGGGGCCTGACCGCGGAGTTGCAGCCGCCTGATATTGAAACGCGCCTCGCGATTTTGAGAAAAAAAGCGGAAGCGCTGCATGTACAGCTTGCTCCGGACGTGTTGGAGTTTCTGGCCCAGCGAGTGCGAACCAATGTCCGGAGATTGGAAGGAGCGCTGATGCGCGTCGCGTCGTTTGCTTCTCTGAGCGGCCAACAGGTGTCACGTGATACGGTTGAGCAATTGCTGCGCGATATCCTTCAAGAAGAGGCCAGGAGAACAGTCACCATTGATCAGATTCAGAAAAAGGTCGCTGAGCATTTCGATGTCCGATTGGCAGACATGACCAGTAAGCGCCGGCCCGCCACGATCGCTTTTCCGCGTCAGGTTGCCATGTACCTGGCACGCCGGCATACGAAGGCTTCTCTGAACGAAATCGGAGATGCCTTTGGCGGACGTGACCACGGCACCGTTCTCCATGCCTGCAAAGCTGTTTCCCAACGGATGACCAGCGAGGAACGAGTCCGCCAGCTTGTCCTCCTGCTGAATCACCAGCTCGAGAGATAGGGAACGCCGAGAACGAGCGGGAACGCCGTGATCGCCGGGAGCCGAAGGGCTCCCCCTCTTTTGGCGTTTCGTTGCACTCCGCCGATAGCACTTCATCCGCTCGGTTTAGCTAGCCAAAGCACCGGAGCGGTCCCATCATCGTTGCGATCTCGGCGGTCCCGTGCGTCCTCGGCGTTCTCCCTCCTTGACCTGCTTGCAAATTTTCTCTAATCAGCGGAGAGGAGTTGCGCCGCTTGCGGAGGTTTATACCGCGTGATTTGATATCCCCACACCATGAAATTCAGCGTCAGTAAGGACAAATTGCTCGAAGGTCTTTCTATTGTTCAAAATGTAGTTAGCACCCGGACGACTCTACCGATCCTTTCCAACGTGCTTCTGCAAGCGAGCGAAGGAGCAGTTCGACTAACCACCACTGACCTGGATGTCGGAGTTCGCGGCTCGGTCGAAGCTCAGGTTGAGCGCAGTGGGGCGACAACCCTACCGGCCCGGCGCCTCTTTTCGATCGTCAGGGAGTTGCCGGCTGCTGAGATCTATGTCGATGTTGATTCCAAGAACCTTGCTTCAATTCGCAGCGGACCAAGCTACTTCAAGATCCTTGGCCTTCCGGAGGAAGAGTTTCCGCCTTTGCCGCGTTTTGATGACGCCGAGATCTTTAGCATTGCGCAGAAAGATTTGAAAGATGGCTTAAAGAAAACGTCCTACGCCATTTCGACCGACGAAACTCGGTATGTTCTGAATGGGACTCTTTTTTCTTTTAAAGATAACAAACTTACTCTGGTTGCCACCGATGGCCGCCGGCTGGCTTTGGTCGACCTGGAGCTCGAGTTCCCGCGGAGTCAGGAGATCGATATTATTGTTCCGACCAAGGCCGTGATGGAGTTGCAGCGCCTGGTCAAAGACGAGGGCGACGTAAAAGTCAGTATCGGCGAGAATCAGATCGCGTTCGAAATCAACCAGACGTTGCTGGTTTCGAAATTGATTGAAGGCAACTATCCCAACTACCGGCAGGTTATTCCTTCGGAAGCCAAGGAACGGGTCACTTTGGAGCGCGAAACCTTGCTCAACGCGGTCCGCCGAGTAGCGTTGCTGGCCAGCGAGAAATCGAATTCGGTGAAACTCAGCTTCTCGAAAGGAAACATCGATATCGTTGCGACGACGCCAGACGTCGGCGAGGCCAGGGAATCGCTGTCCGTTATGTACAAGGGACGTGAATTTTCCATCGCGTTCAATCCTGAATTCTTGATGGCCCCATTGCGCAATCTCTCGACCGACGAAGTCTATCTGGACTTGATCGATGAAATGAGTCCAGGCGTCATCAAGATTGCCGGACCGTTTTTGTATGTCTTGATGCCGATGCGGCTCAATTAGCCACCCCGATAGGGCGGCTGTTGTCGGTTTTCAGTTTACGGTTTACGGTTTTCGATTTTCGGTTTGTTGTTTGATGGTAATCTTCGCTCAGGTCCAACAAAGGGACTACTGAGCCTGGCGACCGTGCCGACCCTGGAGGCCGCCGAAAATCCTGCCTTTACAATCGGTTCTTCTCCGATAGTTTCCCATCCTCCTCGCTCACGTGGCGGAATTGGCAGACGCGTACGGCTCAGGACCGTATGGGGCAACCCGTGGAGGTTCGAGTCCTCTCGTGAGCAGTCAAAAAAATGCAATCAGCATTTTCGCAGGAAGAACCGAGTAGCATTCAGCGGATGTTTGCGCGGATCGCACCAAGATATGATTTGGCAAACACGCTGCTCAGTCTAGGAGTGGACGCGCTTTGGAGGCGTCGCGTCGGGCGCGAGGTCGCCGCCTGGAGGCCGGCAGACGTTTTGGATCTGGCAACTGGCAGCGGAGCTCTTGCTCGTGAGATCCTCCGACAAAATCCCGACGCTCGTCTTATTGGCGCCGACTTCTGCCTGCCGATGCTCGTTATAGCTCGCCAACGGGGAATCAAAGGGCTGATCGCGGCGGACGGGTTGGCGCTGCCTTTCGGCGTGCACCAATTCGATGCGGTCACCGTTGCATTCGGGTTGCGAAACATGGCTTCCTGGGAGACCGCCTTGGGAGAAGTGCGTCGCGTTCTCCGACAGAACGGTCATGTATTGATTCTAGATTTTTCTCTCCCGAAGCAGCCGCTCCTTCCGTTCTACCGTTTCTATCTGCACCGCGTCCTGCCTAAGTTAGCGGGTTGGGTCACTGGTTCTCCCGAGGCATATCAATATTTTGGAGACAGCATTGAAGCGTTCCCAAAAGGGGAGACGATGATTGAATTGATGACTTGCTGTGGCTTCAGCGATTGCCACGCGACGCCGCTGTCGTGTGGGATTGTAACGGTGTATACGGGGAAGAAGTGATAGGGGTGAAGTGCTAGGAGGCTGTCTGGTGGTCGTATGGTTGGGCGAATCCGCCAACGGCGGATGCGCCGTGGCGTGCGCGGAATCAATGCCAACCTTGCCAACAGCGCCGACAATGCCAACAATCGAGGAGAGTACGCGCGGCAGCGAAATCGTTATTGGCAATGTCGGCGTGTTGGCATTGGCCAATGGCGGATTCGCTCTACCATTTTGCGTAATCGGACGCCTCAGAACTGGTTGGATCGTTAGCGGTGATCACTTCCCTCTGAACTGCAGATCTGTAGCTGGGATAGCAGCAACGACGTCATTCGACACCGAAAAGACGTAAGGTTCTTCTTCGAGGCGCGCATAGGTGACTCCGTTCTCCGATTTGCCGAAAACCAGAGTGGACAGAACCGTTTCACCAGCATTCGCTTCAGCAGTGTTTTCAGAGGAATATGAACTGAAAACAAGTTTGAGACTCGGCTGATCCAGACCATATCGAGCGAGATCAGTTGCGGTATCAGATATGAAGTTGGCCACTGCGCTCTGAATAATCGTTTCGATCAGACGATTCACCGCGTTTCCGTTGGCTGGCGAACTATCAGGTTGAAGGAAAGTCCAGTGATCCTCCGTGCGTCCCAGCAGGATTCTCGGTTGACCAGGTTTTTCAATTGCGATGCGATCAATCAGGTCTGGATTAAGTCGGGCGATCTTGCGATCACGCAGATCATTTGGGGCAATCTCGAGAAGGTCAGCAAAGCTTTTGTCAACCTCGATCACGCTGTTTCGGTCGGGCAGGCGCGCAAACACTTTTTGCGCGTCCGACGGAACACTGTTCCCGATTTGGATCTCGGTTTTCTCCTCCTCGCCTGCAAGCAGCGTGATCACCTTCGTTGGGTTATCAAAGCCGGCCGAATTTCCTTTATCGTTCGGTACAAAAGACACGATGGCAGTTTGACTGATCTTGTTCAGTAATGTTCCAACAGCGTCGTTGCTTGCACGGGCTTTGATTGGGCGCGTTATCTGCCAATTGTCCTGGGCCTTTATCAGCTCTATCTCGCCGCCACTCACGCGCAGGATGATGCGATCGATTAAATTTGTGGGGATCGGAAGCAGACGATGATCACGAAAATCTTCGGTATCTTTCGATACAATGTTCTTTAATTCATCACTGACAACGTAGACTGCGTTTTCATCTTCGATGCGGATATAGCTTTTTCCTTCGACCGGAGTTTCGTAACCAAATTGTATCTCGCCGGGCATCTCTTTCCCGTCGAGTTTCAGGCGCAGCTTCGATTTGTTGAGGCCGAAGTCCCGAAGTTTGTCTCTCTTGGCGTCTCCTTTGCCGAGATCGTCAATGACTGCATCCGGTCGCAGAAATTGAGCGGCGGTCAATAGCTGATCGACAACGCTGATATCGGCGACGTCATTCCACGGGGAGACGAGCTTCCAATAGTCACCATCGTTCTTGGCTCTAATAAGTTGTTCACCGTGGTGGATTGTAAATCCGCGGACTTCATTCGGATCGACAGCCAGGAGACGAGCCGAACGCTGGTTAAGCTCTCGAGGGCTTTGCGCCGACCGCTCCAGAAAGAAAATCAAGCCGGCCAGTACAAGTGCGATGGCGAGAAGGAAGAATGTTGTTCTTAGCTTCATCTCATCTACCGAATGCACTGGCTACCGCCGGCGGATCGTCCAGACGGCCACACCCAACAATCCGACCAGAAGTGGTAGCCCACCAACTGTGATTAAGACAATGCGGTTCATTTGCGCGTTAGAAAGATTTAAGGTGAACGAACGCGGCGTTTTAGGAGCAATCGCCAGAAACCTTTCACGATCGGTTAGCCAATTTAAACTCAACAACGCAAAATCGAGGTTAGGTGCCGACTGCGTTAGCGCGTCATCGCGCAAGAAATCGGCGTTTCCGACTATCAACATTCGCGAAGATGATTTTACCTGAACACGGACGTCCCTAATTGCGCCCTTTTCCAGGGCGATACCAAAGAAAAGAGGCGGCGGAAAATCGATACCCTGGCGATAGCGCGGTACATTTGATAGATTTGGAACATCGTTCTTGCTCCCCCAATAGTCAGATGGGACCGGCGTCAGTGCTCTGCTTGCCGTAATTGCGGACTGCGCAATCGTCGATTCGTCAATCGAGAGTGAGCAAGTGCCGCCTGGGAAATAACCGTTTACCTGGCTGAGCGACCTTAAGAAGCTGGTCTCGGGAAGAAACTGCGCGTACACATCTAGATTATTCGAGCTCTCTTCGATTCCAGGTTTTATTTTTGTAACGATCAGATCCGGATTAGGTCTAACACCAAATTCTGCCAGGAAGGCGTTAAGTTTCGGTGTCCTTACCTTTGGATCCAGGA
>Ga0126381_100002362_pt1 | contig 20344 bp, 17 predicted proteins | sample PanSoiMetPlot_28_FD_96465 | JGI IMG/M metagenome (GOLD analysis project Ga0126381, IMG submission 96465) | Tropical forest soil microbial communities from Panama - MetaG Plot_28 | ecosystem: Environmental > Terrestrial > Soil > Tropical forest > Bulk soil | place: Panama | collected 2016-02-17
GCATTTGCATCCCGGTATGCGCGCGCATTTGCCGATGTGGTTTCATCGGCCAGGCTTGACGCGGTCGCGCTGGACCGGCAGTTCCAGGACTTTCTGGCAACATGGGACGGCAGCAAGGAGCTGCGGGATCTTTTCATGAATCCTGCGGTGCCAGCGACGCAAAAGGTTGCGATTCTTGACAAACTGAACGCGAAGATGGGACTGCAGCGGGAGTTGCGTAACCTGATCGCGGTGCTGATCGACAACGGTCGAATCGGCGAAGTACACGAGGTCGCGGCGGCTTGGCGCGTGGAGATGCAGGAACGGATGGGCATCCGCCAGGCGGAAATTGTAACTGCGCGCGAACTGAGCGAGGGAGAGCGGGCAGAGCTTTTAGTTGGGGTGGGCAAGCTGGCCGGTGCGCGAATCGAGCCGACGTTCAAGCTGGACACATCAATCATCGGCGGGACCATGGTACGAATCGGATCGACAGTGTGGGATGGATCGATTCGCGGGCGGCTGGAGAGGTTGAGGGAAGCGCTGATTGCGGGCTGAAGCCCGCGGTAGAGTTCAAAGTTCATAGTTCGAAGTTCAAAGCAATCGCCGAGAACTGAAGACTGCGAACTAAGAACTGTGAACTGCGAACCGTAAGGGAACTGAAATGGCTACCATCAAAGCAGACGAGATTACGCAATTGCTTCGCGAGCAGATCGCGAACTACGAATCGAAGGTCCAGGTCGACGAAGTCGGGACGATCACGTCCGTTGGCGATGGCATCGCACGCATCCACGGGCTGGACAAGGTCATGGCCGGCGAGTTGATCAGCTTCCCCCACGGAATTTCCGGACTTGCGCTGAGTCTCGAGGAAGACTACGTGGGCGCCGTGATCATGGGCGACTACACCGAGCTGAAGGAAGGCGAAGAGGTCAAGCGCACGGGCAAGATTCTGTCAGTGCCGGTGGGCGAGGCGATGATCGGCCGCGTGGTGGACGCTCTTGGTGCGCCGATCGACGACAAGGGACCGATCGTAACGACCGAGACCAACGCCGTGGAGCGTATAGCGCCGGGCATCATCGACCGGCAGCCGGTGCGCGAGCCGATGGCGACCGGTCTGAAGGCCATCGACGCCATGATTCCGATCGGGCGTGGACAGCGCGAGCTGATCATCGGCGACCGCCAGACCGGCAAGACAGCGGTGCTGCTCGACACGATCATCAACAACGCCAAGAATGACCTGATCTGCATCTACTGCGCGATCGGGCAGAAGCGTTCGTCGATTGCGCAGGTGGTCCAGACGCTTACCGAGCATGGCGCGATGGGGCACACGGTGATCGTGGCGGCATCGGCCTCGGAGCCCGCTCCGATGCTGTACCTCGCTCCTTATGCGGCGTGCGCCATCGGAGAGTACTTCCGCGACAAGGGCAAGCACGCGCTGGTGATGTACGACGATTTGTCGAAGCACGCCATGGCGTACCGCGAGATTTCCCTGCTGCTACGGCGTCCGCCGGGCCGAGAGGCGTATCCGGGCGATGTCTTCTATCTCCACTCGCGCCTGCTGGAGCGTGCATCCAAGCTGAGCAATGAGCGGGGCGGCGGATCGCTGACAGCGCTGCCGGTAATTGAGACGCAGGCCGGTGACGTTTCGGCCTACATTCCGACCAACGTGATTTCGATTACGGACGGTCAGATCTTCCTCGAGACGGATCTGTTCAACTCGGGCGTGCGTCCCGCCGTGAACGTGGGACTTTCGGTTTCGCGCGTCGGCTTCTCGGCAGCGATCAAGGCGGTGAAGCAGGTTGGTTCGACGCTGAAGCTGGACCTGGCGCAGTATCGCGAGTTGGCGGCCTTTGCACAGTTCGGATCGGATCTGGATCCGCTGACGCAGAAGCAGTTGAATCGCGGCCAGCGGTTGACGGAGCTTTTGAAGCAGCCGCAGTTCCATCCGCTGACCTGGCAACAGCAGGCGATCGTGTTGTTTGCAGGTACGCAGGGATATCTGGACGACCTGGATGTTTCCGAGATCCGTCCTTTTGAGGATGGACTGCACAAATACTTCGCTTCTGCGCAGGGCGGGCTTTTGGACGATCTGACCAAGAAGAAAGCGCTTGACGACGACCTGCGCAACCGGCTGCACGCGGCGGTGAAGGAGTACAAAGCGAACTTCCGGGCAGAGCTGGCCTCGGCCAAAGCGTAGGAAGTTCATAGTTCGTAGTTCTTGGTTCGCAGTTGCGAACGAGGGCTATGCGGCGACTAGAACGGTGAACTAAGAACTTTGAACTGAGAACCGACAATGGCGAACGTACTGGATCTACGGCGGCGCATACGCAGCGTGAAGAACACGCGGCAGATCACGAAGGCCATGAAGATGGTCTCGGCGGCAAAGCTGCGCCGCGCGCAGGAGCGGGCGCTGGCCGCACGGCCTTACTCAAAGATGATCACAAGCGTGCTCGAGTCTCTGACGCGGCGCGTGGATATCTACGACGAGGAGACGGGCAACCTGCGCCATCCGCTGTTTGTTGTACGGCCCGAGAAGCGCGTGCTGGCCATTGTGATCAGCGGCGACAAGGGATTTGCAGGCGCGTTCAACGCGAACATTACGAAAACCGCGTTCCAGTATATCCACGCCAATCCGGACAAGGAAATTGATATCGAGGCGATCGGGCGCAAGGGACGCGACCTGCTGCGCAGGAGATTTCCGACTGCAACGTATTCGGAACAGACCGACGAGAATGGCGTGAAGCGGCAGGTTCGAAACGAGCGCAAGGGCAAGGTCGAGATCGTGGGCGATCATCCGGGGATGTTGCTGAAGCTGGAAGCGAGCCGGGTTTTCGAACTCTCGAAGAGCATCATCTCCCGTTACGTGAACGAGGAGATCGACGCGGTCTACATCGTTTACAACGAATTCAAGTCGGTGATTTCGCAGCGGCTGGTTGCGGAGCGGTTATTGCCGATTCAGAAGATCGGTAGGCGGGAGATTACCGCAGCGCTGGAGCCTACTGCGGAGCAACGCGCACGCGCCGCCGAGGTCGCAAGGACCGAGGGCATCGCGGTTGAGGAAGCGGATACGCAGGAGGCCGACGACGAGGCGAAGAAGTTCGGCACGGCGAACGTGGATTACATTTACGAGCAGCCGGCGGAAGAGCTGTTCAATGGACTGCTTCCGCAGTATGTCGCAGCGATTTTGTATCACGCGATGGCGGAGTCGGTAGCTGCGGAACACGCGGCGCGCATGACGGCAATGGATTCGGCAACCAACAATGCTTCGGAGATGATCGACTCGTACACGCTGCAGATGAATCGTGTCCGCCAGGCGGCGATCACCAAGGAGATCATCGAAATTGTGAGCGGAGCGGCGGCGGTGTAACGGCAGCCATTCGCTAATCGCCCTTACCCCATTCGAGCCGGGCTAAAGGCCAATGGCTAGGAGCTAGGGATCTAGAGGCTCAAACAAAGAGGCAGAACAATGGCACAAAACACAGGCAAAGTGATTCAGATCTCCGGTCCGGCGGTGGACGTGCAGTTTGAAGAGGCCACGATGCCGCCTATCTATCAGGCGCTGCGCGTGACCGGCGAAGGCTTCGATGTGCCCACTCCCATCGACGTGATGCTCGAGGTGCAGCAGCACCTGGGCGAGGGACGCGTGCGCACGGTGGCGATGCAAGCGACCGACGGCATGGTGCGCGGCATGAAGGCCATCGACCTTGGCGGCCCGATTCGCGTTCCGGTGGGCAATGAGACACTGGGCCGCGTGATCAACGTGATCGGCGAGCCGGTGGACGAGTTGGGCCCGATTGGCGAGAAAGAGCGGGACCCGATTCACCGCCCTGCCCCGCTGTTTGACGAGCAGTCGACGCATGAGGAGATGTTCGAAACGGGCATCAAGGTCATCGACTTGATCCAGCCGTTTTTGAAGGGCGGCAAGATCGGTCTGTTTGGCGGCGCGGGCGTCGGCAAGACCGTCGTCATCATGGAATTGATCAACAACGTGGCCAAGAATCACGGCGGCTACTCGGTCTTTGCCGGCGTGGGCGAGCGCACGCGCGAGGGCAACGACCTCTGGCTTGAGATGACCGAGTCGGGCGTGATCAAGCCGGGCAAGTGGCAGGAGTCGAAGTGCTCGCTGGTGTACGGGCAGATGACGGAGCCGCCCGGAGCGCGCCTGCGCGTGGCGCTGACGGGGTTGACGGTGGCCGAGTACTTCCGCGACCGGGAAGGCGCCGACACCCTGCTCTTCATCGACAATATCTTCCGCTTCACCCAGGCGGGTTCCGAAGTATCGACGCTGCTGGGCCGTATGCCCTCGGCCGTGGGATACCAGCCGAACCTCGCGACGGAGATGGGCGAACTGCAGGAGCGCATTACGTCAACGAATAAGGGCTCGGTGACATCGGTGCAGGCCGTGTATGTTCCGGCCGACGACCTGACCGATCCGGCGCCCGCGACAACGTTCGCTCACCTCGACGCGACGACGGTGTTGAGCCGTCCGCTGTCGGAGCTGGGCATTTACCCTGCGGTCGATCCACTGGCTTCGACCTCACGCATCCTGTCGGCGCGCGTGGTGGGCGATGTGCACTACGACGTGGCGCAAGGCGTGAAGAAGATTCTGCAGCGCTACAAGGACCTGCAGGACATCATCGCGATTCTGGGCATCGACGAACTTTCAGAAGACGACAAGCTCACCGTGGCGCGTGCGCGCAAGGTGCAGAAGTTCCTTTCGCAGCCGTTCCACGTGGCCGAGCAGTTCACGGGCATTCCGGGCGCATATGTGAAGATCGCGGACACGGTGCGCAGCTTCAAGGAAATCATCGAGGGCAAGCACGACGACGTTCCCGAGCAGGCCTTCTACATGAAGGGTGGCATCGAGGAAGTACTCGAGACGGCCGAGAAGCTGAAGGCAACCGCGTAAGAGCAGTTCAAAGTTCGTAGTTCACAGTTGAGAAGCTGCATGGGCTACGAACCGGACTGAGAACTAAGAACTGTAAACTGAGAACTCATCTATGGCTGACGAATCCAATTCTCTGCGTGTCCGGCTGGTATCGCCGGAGCGCGTTCTGCTTGAGACATGCGCGAACGCTGTGGAGCTTCCGGCGAAGAACGGCTATATGGAAGTTCTGTTCGGGCATGCTCCGCTGGTGGCTGAGCTCGGTGCGGGCGATGTGCGGGTACATGGCTGTCAGGATGGCGGCGACCAGGTGTACAACGTCTCATGGGGCTTTGTGGAGGTGCTGCCGGATCGCGTGACCATCCTGGCGAACGATGCGCTGAAGCCCGAGGAGATCGATGTAGAGCGCGCGAAGCAGCAGCTCGATCGCGGGCAGAAGGAGTGGAACGAGGCTGGCGACAGCGAAGAGAAGTACGCCGAGGCGCTGCACCGGATTTCGGAGGCCGAAGCCAAGCTGGCGACGGCGCAGGAGAAGCACTGAAGGGTTCTGTTCGCAATGCGTGAGAGTAGAAGGCCCTGCTCGATCGAGCAGGGCCTTCGTGTGTCTGGATGCCTCCCCTCAGCGGCTAAAGCAGGACGTTTTTGCTTGCCCCGCTAACCGCACGACTGAAGCCGTGCCCCTTCAAAGATCGGCTTCATTCCCCACTGCTAGGGTTCGTCAGGTGGCACCGGCGTCGCATCGCCCACGATGCGCGAGGTCACGTGGGTCTTCTCGAATTCGCGGTTTTCGGCGTTGAGAATGACCTCGCGGTTGAAGAAGAAGAGAACGTGGATCTTGAATTCGGTGGAGAAGGTGACGGGGAACCAGACGCCGTCGGGTTGCGGCGCGTAGGTGACAGTGAAGCCGAGACCTGGCAGGTTCGTTCCCAGAAACGTGCGGACGGCAAACGGGATCTTGCGGGCCATACCGGTGGTGACGAGGACGGGCTGGAAAGCTTCGGTGTCGATGTAGGCGTCGCCGCTCCAGCCGAAGTCGTTCTTGTCCTTCGGGCGGAAGGTGATGTGGAAGACATCGCGGTCGTTGAGGCGCTCGCGGCCGATCATGCGGAAGGTGTAGTTGATCTGGTCCTTTGAGGTGAGCGGGAAGAGATGGGCGTTAACGCCGTCCTTCGATTTGTCGTGGATGAGGTTCCAGCGCATGTTTTCGACCAGATCGCGATCGAGGGTCTCATCGCTGTTCGGATCGAAGACGGGGTCCAGGTCTTTGCCCTTCTTCTCTTTCTGTTCGGATTTGTCTTTATCCTTCTGTTCGGATTTGTCCAGATCTTTGCCGGCATCTTTGGGCTTGTCTTCATCGCGAGGAAGCAGCGTGGAGTAGGTGCGGTACTTCTGGTTCTTCAGGAACCGGCCATCGACCTTCAGCAGTTGCTCGTGCGTGCTGTCAGTGGAAGGCGTAACCCGGTAGTCGGTGATCTCCTCGCACATGATGGTCTTGCCATGGCGTGAGGTCATCTTGGCGTGCTGGACGTAGACGTAATGTGCGCGCTCGGCTTCGGCCGCGTCCTGGTTGACGGCGACCCGGTTCATGACGGAGTCGGCTGAAGGGAGCTGCTCAGGCGTGGAGCTCTTGCTTTGAGCCAGGCAGAGGCATGAAGAGAGCAGACTGGCAGAGATCAGCCCAGGTCGAAGGCCATGCATCGGGGGATCACCTCCGGATGAGCGTTTGTATTTGGCTCTGTCTTGCTTCGCGACCCTATGCGCCTGAGACACGAAGATACCGGAAAGGTTGTTGAGAGCGAATATTATTGTGACGAATGACCGGCGCTATTGCGCGAGGCTTGGGACTGCTGGCATAAATAAGCTAGAAACAATTTCCAAGCATCCGTCAGGGGCTGAAACCCTTGATTTTATCCTCTTTTCGGCACGACTGAAGATCACCCCACGAACGAAAACCTGTTCGCGGGCGCCCCGATGAAGCCGTGCCTTTTCAAAGCGGATCAATGCCTCAATGCTGGGGACTTAATGATGGGAACGAGAACGATGAGAGTGCTTTGGGCAGGAGTTCCTCTTGTCTTTTCAAGCCTGATGCTTGGCCAAGCCACTTCGCCGACACATGTAGATGACTTCAGCGGGAAGCCGAGGGTGGTGATCATCAGCGATATCGGCAACGAGCCGGACGACCAGATGTCATTTGTACGGCTGCTAATGTACTCGAACGAGTTCGACATTGAGGCGACGATTGCGGCCACGTCCACGTGGCAGAGAGCGGCTACGCATCCGGAGACCATGCGCGAGCTGATCGATGCGTACGGGCAGGTACGGCCCAACCTGTTGCTCCATGCGAAGGGATGGCCGGAGGCCGCCGACTTGCGGAGCCGCGTTTTCGCAGGTCAGAGCGCGTACGGAATGGCGGCAGTGGGGGCGGGAAAGTCGTCCGAGGGATCGAAAGCGATTGTACGCGCTCTGGAACGCGACGATCCGCGGCCGCTGTGGATCTCGATTTGGGGCGGGGCGAATACGCTTGCACAGGCTTTTGAGGATTTGAAGGCAGCGCACACGGCAGAGGAGACGGCGAAGCTGACTGCGAAGTTGCGGGTGTACTCAATCAGCGACCAGGATGATGCGGGACCGTGGATCCGGAAGGAGTTTCCGGATTTGTTCTACATCGTGTCGCCGTCGACGCCGACGAGCGGGGAGTATGCATCAGCGACGTGGACGGGAATCAGCGGAGATCGCTACTACCGCAATGCCGAGGGTGCGGACTCTACGACAGTGACGAACGAGTGGCTCGACACGAACGTCCGCGGCAAGGGACCGCTGGGAAAGAAGTATCCAAAATTCATGTTCATCATGGAGGGCGACACGCCTTCGTTCCTGGGGCTCATCGACAACGGGCTGAACGCGTACCGGCGACCGGACTGGGGCGGATGGGGCGGGCGCTATATCTATCGGCAGCCTTATGGGGAAACGCATCGGATCTGGACGCAGGGCGGAGACCAGTTTGTGCGCGTTGATTCGCGGGATACGGTAATGGGCACGGACGGGAAGGAGCACGTAAGCGACCAGGCGACGATCTGGCGGTGGCGCGAGGCTTTTCAGAATGATTTTGCGGCGCGGATGACCTGGACTGTTGCGGACTACGCACATGCGAATCACAATCCGGTGGCGGTCGTAAACGGGCAAGACGGGACGGCTCCGCTCGAGATGGATGTGCAGGTGGGACAGAGCATCACGCTGGATGCAAGCAAGAGCAGCGATCCGGATGGTCAGCCGATTCATTTTCACTGGTTTCACTACGCCGAGGCGGGACTTGCGGACGGGAATCTTGCGGCGCTGTCGCTGAGCGGGGCAGATTCAGCGCGCGTGACAATTCGGGCGGACGCCGCTTGCAGACCTCTCTGGTTGCCGATGATTCGCTGCAAGGGAGACGGCGTGGCGCATATGATCCTGGCGGTAACGGATGAAGGGACGCCGCAGCTCACGTCGTATCGGCGGGTGATTCTGCGTGTGCACGCGGCCGCGGCCAATCAGTAATACACCGGACACGAGCTTTTCTCGGGTCCGGCTCGTACCAGATCTAGCTCTTCTTGATGACCAGCGGTACCGAGCCTCCACCCTGGGTGAAGGTGCCGCTGACAGTGTCTTTCGCGGCATTGATCTGGCCATCGTAGGAAGCGCCGAGACCTTTCATCACGATGGTCAGCTTATTGCCGGTGCGGGTAACACTCGTGGTTGGCATCCACGCAGGGCTCTGGTCGGGGCTCTGCACGGTTGCGGTCAAGCCGTTATCCATGTTGGCGATTTTGAAGAGGATGCGCAGATTGCCTGCTGGCGTATCGAGCGTGCCTTGCCAGGTTCCGTCGATGTCGGTGGGCGCGGCGGGTCTTGGAGCGGGTGCGGCCGCTTGGGGCTGGGCGCGATGGAAGGTTAGGGGGAGGGCGGCCTGGCCTTGTGACCAGGTCCCGGCGATCGCGGTCCCGTCCTTGTTGACCGTGCCCTCGTAGGCGCCGTTGATCGCACCGAGCTCCAGGCTGAGCTTCGACTCTTTCAGTGCGACAGTGTTGACCGGGATGCCGTTGGCGCCCTGGTCGATGCTGTCGAGCGTGCCGGTGAGAGTGCCGTCTTTGCCTGCGATGATGTGGAGGAGGAGACGGAGCTGCGCCGGGCCGGCGGTGAGGGTACCTGCCCAGTCGCCGACGATGGAGGTCTGCGCGGCTGACGACGCGGATGCCTGGGCAGCAGCGCGCTTGAAGTGAACCTGTGTTGGCGGCTGCTCGGGCTCGGTCTGGGTCCAGGTGCCGTTGACTTCGTTGCCATCGGTGCTGATGACGCCGGCAAAATCGCCGCGGATCGTGATGTCCTGGCCGTTGCTGCTGACGACATCGTTGACGGTCATCGCGATGTCGCTGCCTTTTACGATGGTGGACTTCACCTTGATGCCGAAGATGCTTTGGTCGATGTTGTCGAAGGTGGAGGTGATGGTTCCGTCGGATGCGGCAACGGCGTGCCACGCGACGTGGTAGGTGGTGCCGCCAGCGTCGAGGGTGCCCTGCCAGTCGCCAGCGAGTTTGGCTTGTGCAGTGCTGCTAAGTGGAAGTGCAAGGGCGGAAGCGGAGAGCAGGCACAGCCTGGCGAGTGTGGAGGGTTTCATCTTTCTCCTCAGCGCGGATTGGCGCCCGCGTCGCGCAAAAAACGGCGTCAGATTGGGAGGCAACTGCGTCCTGCTAACGGGTACGCCGGGGTACGCTGGAAAGTTCAAAGAATCTGCGCCGGTCTGACAGGTCAATCTAAAGACTGGGCTATGGCTTCCCTGATTTCCGTTGAGCGCCTACAATTGCCTTTGTTATGGGGAAAGCGAAGAAAGAGACGTTTGAGGTTGCATGTCCCGATTGCGGGGCGATGATCGTGGTGGATGCGGCTACGGGTGTTGTGATCAGCCATACTCCGGCGCCGCGCAAGAAGATGTTCGAGGATCTTGAGACAGCGGCGAAGGCCATGCGCGAACGGGATGAGCGTGCGGAATCGATCTTCCGGCAGTCGGTCGACGCGGAGAAGAACAAGGAAGATCTGTTCGATAAGAAATTTGCCGAGGCATTGCGTAAGGCGAAGGACGCTCCCGAAGGCAAGCCGCTGCGGGATTTCGACCTTGAGTAAGTGCTGCGCCGCAACCGCGGCATCGAGTCCAAGCTGACAACCGGGAGGAGAGCGCATGAGCCTGACGACCGTTCCGAGAAGTGAAGATCGACCTCAGAGGATAACCGAGATGCCGCGAAAGGAATCGTTCGACTGGGTAAAGGCTGCCGCGTCCGGGTCATTGATTGCGGGCGGGTTGCTGTTGCTGACTGGCCAGAAGCGTGCCGGGCTCGTATTGGCCGCGTCAGGCACTGCACTGGCGATGCTTGAGCACGAGCAGAATCTGCGCAATCTGTGGAACGCGCTGCCGGGATATGTCGATCGCGCACAGTCGATGGTCGAGCAGGTACGGGAGGCGGCCGAAGATATTGTTGAGAAGAGCCACTCGCTGCGCAGTGCGATGGCGCGCGAAGCGAAGACAACGATTCCGAGGTAAGGGCGGCGGAGTTGGCGGGTTAGCGCACGCGTTGCGGCGCCATGGCGCCGTTAGCAGGCTAGCGAGTCAGCGCGCCGCGATCAGTTCTAGAGCCCGAGTTGCCGGCGGCCGGCTTCGCTGATGCGATGCGGCGTCCACTTCGGTTCCCAAACAAGATTCACGTCAACTTTGCTGATATCGGGGATGGTGGCGAGTCGGTTGTGTACCTGCTCGAGGATCAGGCCTGACGCGGGACAAAACTGCGTGGTCAGGGTCATGGTGACTTTGACCCACTGGCGCGGCCACGCGGGCGTGGAGTTGGCGTCGGGGCCGGTTTCGATGCCGTAGATCAGGCCGAGATCGACGAGGTTCAGCTTGACCTCAGGATCGAAGCAGTCGCGGAGAGCGGTAAGGATGTCAGATTCGGATAACATCAGCTATTAGCTTTTGGCTCCCAGCTTCCAGCTTATTTCGCGTGGAACCAGATGGGTGGTTTCCCACCCATGCTTCGCATCGATGGGGCACCCAAGTTCTCGATTCAAAGTCTAGTTCTTGCGCTCGACGAGATACCTGGCGACGGATTTGAGGCCGTCGGCGCGGGAGCCGTATGGGGCGAGAGCGGCAAAGGCTTCTTCGATAAGGGCTGCGGCGTCGCGCTGGCTCTGCTCAACGCCGTAAACCGCGGGCCAAGTGGCCTTCTCTGTGGCTACATCTTTGCCGGCGGTTTTGCCCAGGTGGGCTGAATCGACAGTCATATCGAGCACGTCATCCACGATCTGGAAGGCGAGGCCGGCTTTGCGGCCAAAGGTGTCAAGACGCGCAACGTCCTTGGGCGTCGCGCCGGCGTAAACGCCTCCGGTAACGACGCTGACGCGGATGAGTGCGCCGGTCTTGGCGCGATGGATCGATTCGACGAGTTCGGGCGTGGGTTTGTGGCCCTCGCTCTCGATGTCGAGTACCTGGCCGCCGATCATGCCGTCGACAGTGCCGACAGAGTTGGCGATCAGGCCGATAATCTGGACGGCGGCCTCAGGCGGCGTGTCGAGGCCGGCAAGAATCTCGAAGGCTCGGGTTTGAAGCCCGTCTCCGGCAAGAATTGCAATGGCTTCTCCGAATGCCACGTGGCAGGTTGGCTTGCCGCGGCGGAGGTCGTCGTTGTCGAGCGCGGGCAGATCGTCGTGAATAAGCGAGTAGGTGTGCAGCATTTCGATGGCTGCGCCGAGACGCTCGATGCCCCGCGGAAGTGATCCCGCGATGGTGACGGCGGCCTGCATGGCGAGTACGGGACGGAGACGCTTGCCGCCCGCGAAGACGGAGTGGCGCATGGCGCCGTGGATCGAAGACGGGACCATGTCGACCGAAGGAATAAGCGCTTCAAGCGCCTTATCGGTGAGATCCGCACCTTCCTGAATCAGCGATTTCACATCGGTGGGCATTCGTTCTCATGATAACTGAGAGGCGACTTGCTTCTGCTGTGACGGGCGCACCCGCTGCGTGTGAGATCGCGACCTGCGCTCGACGAAGTACAGCGCTACGAGCAGGATGAGCGCAAGAACACTGAGACGGGGGCCGATGATTTCGTCCCGCGTAGTTGCCCAGTCAATGGAGAGCTGGGCGGGACCCTGGGAAACGGGAACAACCATCAGACCATCTTCACGGCCCGGAAGTGGTGGCAGTATTGGATCGGCGCCGAACGCGAGGAGACGGCCATTGACGCGAACCTGCCAGGCGGCATAACTGCGCAGGCGAAGGACGAGGAATCCCGTGTGCGGGACTTGGGCGGCGAGACGCAGATGCTCGGCCGAGACCTGGTTGTTCGGGCGAAGCCACGAGTACGTCGCGTCACAGCGGCCGTTGGCCGGATCCCAGGCCGGGACATTGCCGTCCGCGGGCGCGGCGAGTGCGACATCGGGACTCGAGGTGAGGCATGCATCAGGCAATCCCATAGCGACGAGCGTGTTGTCGGCGTTGGGCGGTGCGTACTCGGCGCTTCCCTCGAATCCCTGCCCGGAGCGATACACAGGAATCATGGCTCTGACGGCGTCTTCGGCGTCGCAACCCTGGTGAAAGAGGAAGAACGTGACGAGAGTGGTGGCGGAGATGATTACAGCGGTCAGTGCGACGGCGGCGACACGCAGCCATCGCCGCGCTGGCCACAGTGCAACCGCAAAAAAGATCCCAAGCGGCGCCTCCAGTGCAACGAGCCAACGCCAGGGGAATTGCAGATAGCGCAGCTTCGGCACCGCGTTCCAGATGGGCAGGGATATGGGTAGCTGCAGGAGCAGTATCGCAACGGGAATCAGAGCGAGGGGGATCCATCGGGAGTGCTGGCCAGATGGCCTCCCGGGAAGTCGGTCCTGTCGCCACGCGAGGAAGATCGAGAGCAATGTCGCGCCGATCATGATGACCGCGATGATGGAGACGCGCCATAGCTCGACATCGTGGCGTTCTAGATTGGGGTCGGCGTGGCGGCCGAAGAGGAAGCTGTTCTCGATAGCAAGGCCGGGGTCGTCGGTAGCCTGGCGGATTTGGGCCCACGGCTGCTGGACTGCGGCAGGGACAAGATAGATGGCGGAGAGACCGAGGCCGAGGGTCACGGCTACAGCGGAACGCAGGATCGGATGCCACGAGCGGTCGAAGATGGCGACGGCGAGGGCGACCGCAGCAAGAAGGTAGCTGGCCATCACACCGAGAGGCGCGTTGGAGAGCCATGCTCCGGCCACAACGAGCGCGAGCAGGACTGCGGAGCCGTCGAAGGCGCGACGCCAGAGCGAGCCTTGTGGATTGCGGTCGCGAAGCACGAGGAGGAGAAGAAGCGGGATCCAGAATCCGCCGGCGAGTTCCCCGAATGCCGAACGCTCATAGGCGGTAAACATGGAGTAGCCGGAGAAGAGCGCGATGCAGCCGGCGAGGGTTGCCGGGGCGTCGGCCAGTTGCAGCTGGCGAGCGAGCAAGCGCGTCGCCAGGCCTGCGAGGGCGAGGAATGAGCAAACAATCGCAAGTTGAACGCCCTTCCAGGGAAGGACGAGGCCAAATGCGGCGCCGAGCATCCACGTGAGCGGAGGATAGAAGACGAAGCGCGGTTCGCCGGCGCCGTAGTTGGGGCTGGGAGCCCAGTGCGGATAAATGAGACCATGCCGCCAGGCGGATTGCGCGTCGAGCCACGATACGAGGTGAAAGTCAAAGTCGTGCCCGCAGGAGTTGCCGCGGATCAGATCGGGAGTGGTGGCCAGAAGCGCGGCGAGACAGATGATGATGGGACCGACTGACTTGGTTACCCACCCACGCGCGAAAAAGCCTGCACGTGGATGGGGCACCCGAGATTCGTGATTGGGCTCTGATCCCTGATCCCTGATCCCTGCCCCCTCGCTGTTCATGGCAGAAGACGGAGCGTGTGTTGTGTCTGGGTAGCGACGGCGAGGGGAGTGAACGGCAGTGCGAAGGAGCGGCCGTTGTAGTAGTCGTCCCACTGGTCGCGGAAGTATGGACTGTAGGGATTGCCGCTTTCGCCAAGGACGATGTCTTCGGTCGAGCCGTCCACATTGCTCCAGTCCATGGTGAATCGCTGGGAGGGACCAAAGGCACCGGAGCGGACCTGTTTGACGGTGACGGTGTCGCCGCTGAGAGGCTGGGGGCCGGTGCCGGCGATGCGGCCGATGTAGGGCAGCGAGGCCGCGAGCGGATGTTCGAGGTCGATCACGTGCCACGCGCCGTAGGTCCACTTATTGACGTCCGCAGGCGCATTGCTATCTTTCAAAGCGTGCCGAACGGCTTCGGTGAGGAATGCATCCCAGTCTCTGAAGCCGGGAGGCAGCCAGTCCGGACTGGCATGCATCACGATTTCCTCTTCGGCGAAATTGGACTCGGCCCACTGGTAGCCTTTGGCATCGTCTTTGCCGAGCTTCGGCTCGAGAAGCATGGGCAGGAGTGCCGAGCGGGCGTTTGTGACGATGGATGCGGCAGCGGAATCGACACTGAGCCGGCCATCCCAACTGCGCATCAGGTCGGCGGCTTTGCGGAGCTGATCGTCTGCGCCGGGCGTGTGATCGATGGCGTAGGCGAGTCGGTGCGCCATCTCCTGATCCATCTCGCTGTAAACGTCGGTCTGGACGGCAAGCAGGTCTGCCGGCGTGAGGTGATCGCGTCCCTGAAGAAGCTTGTAGATACGCTCGATGCGATAAGGGTCGGACCACTCGCCAGTAATTGGGTATTTGGTCTTCTCAGTTGTTACACGAGAGTTTGCCGTGGCGAGGAAGCCTGAAGGCGGATCGAAAGCGTTGGGCATGTCGTCGAAGGGGATGTAGGAGTTTGCCCCGCTTGTCGATTGGCCCCACTCGTATTTGCCGCCCCCGGTCAAGTGCGGGACAGGCTTGTCGAAGATGCGGGTGCCGTCGCCGCGTATTGGCACGTTTCCGATCGCGTGATAACCAATATGCCCCTGGTCGTCCGAGTAGACGATATTCTGCATGGGCCAGCACCACTGCGCGAGGGCGGCCGTGAATTCAGTCCAGTTGGATGCTCTATCCATGGCGTAGAGTGGCATGCCGTTCAGCGTGGAATCGTAGAGAGTCCACTTGAGCGCGATTGCGCGGGCATCCCTCGTGAAGATGGGATCGAGGAGCGGGCCATGGTTTGTCAGGCGTACGTCGTAGTGCACGTCTTCGCGCCCGCGCACGTGAATGACCTCGTGATCGACGTTGAGCAGGTGCCACTGAGCATCGTTGCCTTCGTAGTTGTCGCCCTGCACCTTTTCGATGTAGAGATCCTGCACGTCGGCGTAGAGGGCAGTGAATCCCCAGGCGACGTGGTCGTTGTGCCCGGCGACGATATACGGCAAGCCGGGGAGCGAAATGCCGGCGGCGTGGAAGCCAGGGGCCTGCAGATCGGCCATGTACCAGATGTTGGGCACATTGAGGCCCAGGTGCATGTCATTTGACAGCAGCGGCTTTCCGCTTGCAGTGTGCGCGCCGGAGATGACCCAGTTGTTGGAACCGGGCGTACAGCCGTCGCAGACACGGTCGCCGAGGAGTGCACGGAGTGCAGCCAGGTCAGTGCCCGGAAGCGCACGCAACTGTGAGCGTTCGTCGTCTTCGTCGTCACTTGGGGGCGGCACGGGGTGGGGCTGGCTGAGGTCGATCACCTCGCCTGTAGGCGGATGGTCGCGCCAGGAGCCGACGGGGTAGAGGTCAGCCTCGAGTTTGGCGTTGTTGAGCTCTGCGGAGATGCGCTCTCGCGCGAGCTTGGCGTACCAGTGAGTGTCGAGCATGTCGACCATCATGGTGCAGATGCTGGCCGAGTCGACGCCGGTCCACGGCTTCGGTTTGTAGCGGAGCAGGCGGAACTCGGGCGGAAGCGAATCCTGGTGCCGGTCGATGTAGAGATTGACGCCGCGCGCATAGGCTTCAAAGCGGGCGCGGTCGGCGGGCGACAGATTCGCGTAGATGCGCTGCGCAACATTACGAAACTGGAACATGCGCTGCGCCTTATCGTGGCGAAGCAGCGACGGACCCAGGACCTCGGCGAGTTCGCCGTTGGCACTGCGGCGGAAGGCGTCCATTTGCCAGAGGCGGTCCTGCGCGGTCACGTATCCTTGCGCGACGAAGAGGTCTTCTTGCGTGGCTGCGTCAATGTGCGGGACGCCATGCTGGTCGCGGCGAACCATAACAGGTGCGGACAGCCCGGAAAGATGGATGTCGCCGTCGAGTTGCGGGAGCGCGGCTTTGGTTGCAGATCGCAGCCAGAGGAGACCGCCGCCGGTAATCAGAACCAGCGCTGCCAGCAGCCCAAGGAAAGTGAAAAGGAAGATCCGAAGCCACCGGCGTCTTCGCGCGGGGGCTTCGACGGATATGGAGACGCGCTGGTTGAGATTCTCAGACGTAGACATCGGTCAACAACAGGATAACGCCGCCTTGATCCAGTTTGGCGATTCCGCCGGTTCAATGCAGGGTACGGAAAATTGGAATCCTCCGGATGTGTTGAGGAGCTTTAAGTTTGATGGGCAGCCCGATGCCGTATTGCGGATAGACCGGGTTCGAGAGAGCTGCCTGCGGATTAGGCAGGAACGCGAACGGTGCGCCGATGAGGCCGACGATGCCCGCGCCGATGAGGCCCGCCTTTGCCGCAGTTCCAGCATCGGTGTTGCGCGCACAAAGTCCAACGAGGATGCCGCCGGCGATCATGCTCGAGATCCAGGCCGGATGCGACTTGTGCTCGGAGCGGCTTGCGTGCACAGGGGCTTGGCTCTGCCAGTCAAGATCGACGCTGACCACTTCGGCGCGATCGAAGCGGAAGCCGGTATCGGGTGGATTGCCGGGCGGATTGCAGAACAAGTACGCGTCAGTCACGCTAGCGAAAAGGCAATGAACAGAAGGGTTGTCGACGGTGGTGACGACAATGGCCTGGCCGTTGTGGAGACTCTGCAGGCGGCTCCATGCGGGGTCGGGCGGAGGCGTGGGAGCAGGCGGAATCTGCCGCGCCAACCCCAGGGCGGGCGACAGCGCGAGAAGTGCAATGGCGAGGACTTTCATGCCTAGCGATGTTAGGGAGTTTTGGCGGCGGCGGCACCAGGGATGAGGACAGAATCGAAACTGTGCTAATGCGCTGGCGTACTTAGGAGGGCGTTTTCGCGGCTGCGAAGGCCGGCGAGTGAGGCCTCGCCAAGAAGGCGGAAGACGATAGCACGGACGCCGTCGTGAAGCTCGTGTTCAGTGGCGGCATCGCAGACGACGGCTATGGTTGCGTCGAGGCCGCGTTTCCAACCGGGCTTGGCGGCGTCGCGGACGAGGAGGCACTCGGAGGCAAAGCCGGCCGCGACCAGCATGGTTTGCGCAATCCTCTGGAAGTCGGCCCAGCGCGATGCGATGCCGACGAGATCGCCCGAGTGCGCGGGCATATAGCGCTGGACGTAAGACTGCAGCTCCGGCGCGACAGGATGGACCAGGAGTGTCGTGAGTTCCTTTCCGGGCGGGAGCAGCTTGCGGACCCCCGCGGCCTTGCTGGGAAGGACGGCGGCCATGGAGCCGTCGAGCATGCCCGGGGTGCAGCACTCTTCAGGACCGCAGCCGATGACTGGAAGCGAAAGAGCATGCTCCATCTCGCAGATGACGATGCGACGGAGTTCGGGATCGGGTTCGATTACCAGCCAACGCGCAGGCGGCTCCAGCGCGAGCCACCGACGCAGGCGCGCTTTCAACAATTCATCTGATGCGCCGAGCTTGCGCGCTTTTGCGGCGAGATCACCGATCATCTGATCGATCGCCAGTTCGGGGCTGAGTGGCGTCTCCGGCCGGGTAGTGCGAACAAAGACGCCGCTGCCTTGGCGGAGTTCAACCCAGCCATCGGATTCGAGCTGACGGTACGCTGCGCTTGCGGTGTTGGCGTGGATGCCGAAGCGGCGGGAGAGGTCGCGCGTACTTGGGAGGCGCTGGCCTGGGGCAAGCTCATGGCAAAGAATACCGAGAACCACCTGCGTGACGAGCTGGTCGCGCAGGGAAACTTCGCCGGTGCGGTTGAGCCAGAGGCGCATACGTGCTCTTTCAGCCTGTCAACTGTTCCGTTCCAGTAAGCGTGTGTACCTGCCCAGGTCGAGGCCGACGGTAGACGACGAGCAGCCACGCAAGCATCAACAGCACAACGGGGATGATCAGCAGGCTGCCTTCGGGGCCGTCTGTGCCGCCGCTCCACAGCGGGTTGCCTGCGGGCCAGGTGCGGAGGAGGTGGCCCGGCGCGACAAGACCGCTGTCGGCCGTGCCATAGAAGTAGGTCTCGGCCCAGTCCCAGGCAGCGTGGCAGCCGATCGCCCACCAGGCGGAGTGCGTAACCCATATGCTAACGCAGAAGACGAAGCCAATGAGGGCGGCGGTGAAGATGCCGATCCAGTTCTCACCGGCATTGAACGTGTGAACAAATCCAAAACCAGTGGATGTCGCCCAGGCCGCCAGCCAGAATTCGGAGCTTTCAGCCTTCTTCAAATGGAGCATCAGGCACGGGAACAGCCCGGCGGCCGCGGCAACATAAACGCCAAATGTACCTTCGTTATGGATGAAGACGTAGGCGTAGAGGCAAAAGCCCGAGACGAGCGCGAGTGCCCACCAGAAATTAATGCCGCGCGTCAACGTCCACTGCCCATAGCAGCGAAATGTCCCTTCCTCAACAAAGCCCACCAGCAGAAAGGCAACTGCCCAGATCAGGCCGTAGGCGAAGATTCTCGAACCGCTCAAAGCCTTGGGTCCGAATTGCAACCAACCTCCCATGGCCAGGAGACCAACGAGAGTCGACAGCGCCAGGAAGCCGATTGCAACACCGCTGAAGAAATGGGGCAGGGCACGCGAGTCCCTGAGGTTGTAGTCGGCGGGTTTGCGCGGCTCCAGTCGCAACATAACGGCGCCTGCTGCGAGCATCGCGAAGAAGGGGACGAGCTCCCACACCGCTACACGAAGAGGCGAAACTCCGTATCTGAAGAACGAAGGAGCCGCCGCATACGCAAAGCCGCCCAGGATATGAAGGAAAAACCGGTACAAGCAGTAGAACAGGAGCACCAACCAGCCGGTTCGGATTCCCTGCGGACCGAAGATTACCCAGTAGAGATCGTGGAGCTCGCGGCCATCAGGCGCAGTCTCAGGCGCGACGGACATGGCCCCGGTCAGATGATCTTCTTGCCCGGCTCTCTGCGTCTTTGTCTGTGCTTCCGGCTCCATCCGGCTACCTCGAAATCGCCGACCAGCTCTAAAGAAACATTCTATTCATCTGGTCTTCCATAAGCCGGGGATGTGATCCAAGTCTCAATCTTGCGGCAGGATATTGACCGGCTGCTCCTTGACACAATCGGTCGCTCGCATGATTCTTAATCTTCCGGCTTTAGGAATTATGATCCCGGAATCCATCGAAAGGAGCAGCTGCGGTTGCGGGTTAAAGTCTTTTATCACGACAAATGCTTCGACGGAGCCTGCTCCGCATCCCTGTTCACCCGGTTTCATCGCGAGTGCATCGCGAAGGACATTGCGTATGAATACCACGGGTTGGTGCATCGCGCCGGGGCGCTGTTTGACGAGAGCGAATTCACGGGCGATGAGAACGCTATCGTCGACTTCAAGTACTCCGCATCGCCGCGGATCACGTGGTGGTTTGACCATCACCTGTCGGCATTCCTGACTCCGCAGGATCACGAGCACTTTCTGGCGTGCCAGCGCGATCCAGTATGTGGTTCGCGGAAGTTCTTCAATCCGAGCTACACCTCCTGCACGAGCTTTCTGGCGCACATTGCATCGACGAAGTTCGGATTCAATACGGGACCTGTTGCTGATCTGGTTCATTGGGCAGACATCGTGGACGGCGCGCTTTACGACAGCCCGAAGGCCGCGGTTGAGATGGCCGCGCCGGCGATGAAGCTGACAATGATCATCGAATCCACCCAGGATCCAGCATTCATTCCGAAGTTGATTCCGCTGCTGACGGAGATGCCGCTGAGCCAGGTGCTGGCGCAGCCCTTCGTGTCGAGCCTGCTGCCGCCGCTGCTCGAGCGGCACAAGGATGGGATCGAGCTGATCCGCAGCCGCAGCCAGGAAGTGGACGGCACAATTTACTTCGACATCACTGACAAGCCCTTCGACAGCTACAACAAGTTCATCCCGTACTACCTGCACCCGCAGGCGACGTATTCGATCGGACTCTCGAAGTCGAGCTTCCGGACAAAGGTGTCGGTTGGGTCGAATCCTTGGACTAAAGCCGATCCCGCCAAGATGGTGAATCTGGCCGCAGTGTGCGAGCGCTACGGCGGCGGCGGACATGCACGCGTCGGAGCGATCAGCTTTCCGCCGGATCAGGAAGATCGCGCGCGGGCGGCAGCCGCGGAGATTGTGGCGGAGCTGAGAGCGAAGAATCCGATGGAGTGAGTTGTTTCAATCAGGAGGAACGATGCTGATTGAACTGTGGGAGAA
>Ga0126381_100002363_pt1 | contig 20342 bp, 20 predicted proteins | sample PanSoiMetPlot_28_FD_96465 | JGI IMG/M metagenome (GOLD analysis project Ga0126381, IMG submission 96465) | Tropical forest soil microbial communities from Panama - MetaG Plot_28 | ecosystem: Environmental > Terrestrial > Soil > Tropical forest > Bulk soil | place: Panama | collected 2016-02-17
AGCGACTATACTCGGGCGGCGGGCGTGCTAACCCCAGGTCGGGGCGTGGCGCAGCCTGGTAGCGCACACGCTTGGGGTGCGTGTGGTCGCCGGTTCAAATCCGGCCGCCCCGACCAACCAAAAACCCAATGAAATCAAGCCTTTTTGCCCTACCTGGTTGAGCACTCGGCAGTCTAAGCCGGACGTGGGGATTTTCTGGGGACTCTATCTCAAGGTCGGCTTGTCCGCAGTCTTCCTGCCCCTCCAAGGTCGCAATGGCGTCACGCCGCGGCTGCATTCTCGGCCAAGCGCGTCACGAATGTGTACCTCGCGTCGTAAAGCCTGTAATCGGCTCCTGCCTTGGCGCACGCCGTCTGAAAATTCTCTGCTAAACGTCGGAATATGTCCTCGGCTCGCTACAAACGCGACATCCGCGCCATGGGAAATTCCAGTGAAGCGCTGATGAAACTGCGCCCGCCGACGCCCCGCTACAACAACCATCCGCAGGGACACCGTCAATACGGACTGGTCGCGGAAGAGGTGACCCGAATGTACCCCGAACTGGTCATTCACGACGCGGACGGCGAGGTCGTCAGCGTCCACTATCGCGAACTCGTCCCGATGTTCCTAAACAAAATCCAGAAGGTGAGTGCGAAAGCTTCCAAAGACGAGGCAGAACGCGCCTCGTTCGAGCAACGCCTCTCTGCAGAACGCACGTCCTTCGAGCAGCGCGTTTCGGCGCTGGAGCACACCCTGACGGTGCGCGACCGCAAGCAAACGCTGGCGGCAGACCTTGAAAGGTAATGGCTCAGGAAACTGTCCGGTCGTCAGTCGCCTTGTGCGCTGCGACCGTATTTCCTTGGATTCTAAGATGCCGCGACGAAGCGCCGCTAAAAACATTTCGACGAAGCGGTAAAAGGCGAGGGCTCTCGCCACTTGCTTATTCGAGTACAGGCTATCTAATGCAGCGCTTGCCTCTTCGTCGATTTGAGGGGCCGGAAAAGCCAGAAGCGCTGACGCTAATGTGCGAATACCGGGACCACAAACAGTGCTGCTAATCCGATTTGCAGCAGCACGAAGATAGTTAATCGTTTGACATTCATTTTACTAATCTCTTTGAGTTGACATTCGACATTGTACGTATTAGATCGCGGGCTGAGACCCATCAAGGTGTCGTCATCCTCGTGACGTTGCGGATAAGATAGAAGGCCGTATCAAGCGTACTTGGCGACGTCTTCGACGAGGCACTGCTCCGGTTCCGGCACCTCGTGCGGCACCTGAAGGATCCGGGGCCGCCCTTTGAGCCAGCTGCATACTCACCAACCGCGCGACGAGAATCGCCAGATAGAACTGGCCTGCGACGCCCTCAGCCAAGGCGGCGTAGCGTGCCTGCAAGGTCAGCGGAGCGATATCACCGTAGCCAACGGTTGTGAGCGTAATGAAGCTGAAGTAGCCTAACACCGGAAAGACGGGATGTCCTGGAAGGGCCAAGGCAGAGGCGGCGCCGTTGAAGCTAAAGGCCTTGGGTTGAAGTTGGTAGATGACGTCGTACAAAAAGCTCCAGGTAACCCCAAACAGCAGATAGACGGAGATAGCCATGCTAATAGATTCGCCAGTGATTTCCTTCTGACGCAGCACGGCGCGAAGTTCGTTCCAGACCACGAAGCCAAAGAACAACATCCAGCTGAGCTGCATCGCGAGCATTAATGACGGCGAGGACGCATAGATCATCATGGCGAACCGCAGGAAAAGCGCTGTCAGAGCAAGAGTCCACCCTCCCATGCTAGTGCGCTGGCGTTCCGCGCGCAGGGCTGCTTCTTCCCCAACTAGCTCGTCGCTCTGTATGGCGTAGAGGGCGAAGATCATGAGGACAATCATTGCGACGACGAACACGGTGGTGGCGACATTTCCGTCGCCGATCAAAGGACGCACAGCGAAGGCGGCCACGATCGCGCACAGCATTGCAGTATGCCGGCGCGGCATCAGGCGCCGCCCGACGGCCTCTTTAATCTGGTGAGTTGTGGATTTCGACATTGTCACTGCCTCGGCATGCGTAGTCAGATTAAGTCTGGTTTCAACCTATTAGATACGAGAGTTCGGCTGCGCGACCGCTGCCCGGGTCCCTGGCAAAATCGTCATGCTGAGTGCCCGATCCACTCGACCCACAGCGAATGTCTCGATCATGTAGCTGGAGACACCGAGGTGGCTAATCCCGCGCAGGATCAACACAGCGGGGCTTTCGGGCGGAAACACACCAATTCACGATAAGGCCGATGTTGAATCCCTCACGTCCAAATCGGCGGCGATGGACAATCCAATTCCGGGACCTGCACAAATCATTGCTATCGTCGCCATAGGTTCAGTCCGTTTCAGCTAGGTGCAAAGAAGCATCATAGCGGCGGCACATCGGAAGGCAAAGGAACTGCGAACTAGAACGCCTAAAATCTTGTAGAGAATGCCGTTTGCTACAAGAGCCGAGTTGGAATTAGAGAGCAAACGGGATTCCCATGGAAATTTTTCTTTATGATCTCGCGCGTATGCTGCCCGACCGGAGGTGGGGGCAGGAAGTGATGGCCGGGAGTCTCCGAGAACGGTATCAGGTGCCCGACCTGCTCAACCTGACCGAGATGCTCGTCGTGTTTGAGCGCGACGAGCAGTCCGTGTTCACGCATTTCAGGATCGGCGAACATCTCGCGGAGGAAGGTTTCGTTGGACACTTCAACGCATCCACGCCGAAGGATTGGCCGCCACTTGCGGGGCATGCTGCCGCAGCTCCGTGAGATACTAGAACGAGTTCGCGTCGTCGAGTTGACGAGTGAAGATCAGGCTCATGAAAAAATCCCTTATGAATTCAGAGTCGCCAAGCACTCGGCCCCCTGCACGCTGTGTAATCATCGTGGTTCAGAAGGGCACGGTCTATATTGCATCAGGAATCGACCTCGGGGAAAGTAGAACATTCTCTTCCAGTCTGCCCGATTTATTGAGTTACAAAGGGCACACCACTTAGATAGTGCGACGCGGTGGCGGCGTGCAGCTTATCCTCGATAATCCAGGCTTGCAGAGCGACACCGCCGGGAAGTGCCTCCATTAGTCTATTGACGTAGCTACTAAGATTTTCGAGATATTGACGCTGCAGTCCCCGCCCTCGATCCAAAAACCGTCTGGCCTCGGCACCTGGAAGTATTCGACCGTTAGCTTGCGCCTTGACGTAGTCTTGAATCAGATCGCGGTAAGCATGATTTATCTTAAAGAGGCGTTCCTGATACGGCACGTAAACCAAGAGGAATTTGTTCTTCAGGACGTCATCGGCAAAATGCATGTTCGTAACGACGTCCTCTTGTCGTCGATCCTCCCGCTCTTCATGCATTTCAGAAGGGAGCTGCGCGTACGCGGCCGATGACCAAGCGGTCGTTATCAAGCTAATCGCCACCAAAAACGGGAACACAACCTTCCTCAACTTAAACTCCATTTTTCCACGACTCCTTTGGGCGTCCTTGGAAACGTATGTTCATCAAATGATCACCAAACCGGCGCACAATGCGGACCGATGCTTCTCGAGCTGTAAGTGATTGTGCAGAAACAGAGTGCCCTTGGCTATTGTACTTTGGTGCTACTCGCTGGCCTGCGACGTTTCAATGGAATGGCGCAATTGCCGCGGCCATCGGGTCGACCGTACAAAAAAGCAGAGCCGGGGTCGGTCAGGTTTCAAAAGGGCCACGCCGGTTCCCTATTGTCTTACGAATACGCCTGCCTTACCTTGGTCCTCTGCTCAGCCGGCAACGCTGTCGATTCATTAAGACCAGCTTTCAGCTTGCAGTCAGCGCTTGCAGCTTGTGATCGGTTTTGTTCTTGAACTTCGTTGCTGAAGAGTTCGGTGAGCGCTTACATTCTTCCGGTGGATAGTTAACGCGGCCCATTCTCTCACGGCCCTGGCTTTTCATATGCGCAAGCGAAATTGTCAGTCATTATCTGATACGTTTTCCGTCAGGGGCATTCGCAGGATGATCTTTACGAATTCGCGCGGATCCATGATCGGCTAATTGGTCCCGAGCAGAATGCGGTCGGTTCCGATGTGGCGGAAAACCCGTACCGCCTCTGACATGGTAGGGCCGCCGGGCTTGCCGATCTGGTCCAGCCACATCGAAGTCTTGCAGAACTTGCGGTTTGCTAACGATTAAAGGCCGTCTGCAAACGGTGTCCGTTACCCTGGGCGGCCATCGCGCGCTGGAACAGGCCCTTGAGTTGCACCAGCTGCGCCTCAAGCCTTCGGTTTTCGCGGTTTTGCTTTTGCACCTCGTTGAGCAGCATCGGAATCAACTCCTGATAGCGCACCGTCTGGACCTTGCCGTCGGGGCCATAGCCCACCAGTTCGGGATACACCTGCACAACTTCTTCCGCGATCAGCCCATACTGGCGCGCACCGTTGGGATCGCGCTTGTAGCGGAAGGTCACCGGTCGCAGCTTCATCAGGTTGCTGCTGGCGTCGTCCATGCCCTGAATGTCGTGCTTGTAGCGCGCCGACGACATGACGATCCCCAATTGCCCGGAGCTGTTCACCAATACCGAATCTCCGGTGACCAGGGTGCCGCTGATGCCGGCGATGAAGGCGGCTTTCTGCACCCCCTTGGTGCCGATGCGCACGGTGTTGGATTCGGCGGCCACACCGGTATTGCCGATGCCGATATTGTTGCTGCCGGTGGTGGAAAAAAATCCGGCGTTGGCGCCCAAGCCGATATTGTTGTTGCCGCTGGTAGAGTTGTGCAACGCACTCAGACCCACGGCGGTGTTACTGTTGCCGTTGATGTTGCTAAACAGGGCGTTTAATCCAGAGGCAGTATTGAATCCACCGGTGGTGTTCTGGGACAGCGCGGCCTGTCCAACGCCGGTGTTTTGATTTCCGGTCGTGTTGTGTCCCAGAGCGCTCGCTCCCGCAGCGGTGTTGTAAGCGCCGGTGGTGTTGTTTTGCAGCGCCATCATGCCGATTGCGGTCTCGTCAAATCCCGTGGTGTTTTTCTGGAGGGCGTTCACTCCAGTGGCGGTATTTGCACCGCCGATCGTATTGCTAAAGAGCGCAGAGAATCCCGTCGCGGTGTTTGAGCTACCGGTCGTATTGTTCTCAAGGGCGTTCGCTCCGTCGGCGGTATTGTTGGAGGCCGTGTTTTCTTGGAGCGCATCGGCTCCGGTGGCCGTGTTGTCGCTACCTGTCCTATTGTCTTGAAGTGCGTTGGTCCCATCGGCGGTGTTGTTGGCGCCATTGTTGTCTTGCAGGGCATCCGACCCTACTGCGGTGTTGTTGATGCCGGAAACGTTGAGTTCTAGCGCTCCCGCGCCAAAGGCCGCATTGTAATTGCCGATCGTATTGTCTTCTAGCGCGCTTGCCCCTGCAGCAGCATTATTGCTGCCCGTAGTATTGTCGGTCATCGCCCCGACTCCCACGGCAGTATTGTCATTTCCGATAGTGTTTGCTCGCAGTGCGGACAACCCGTCGGCGGTATTTTCACCCCCGCTAGTGTTACTGAATAGCGCGGCCGCCCCGGTGGCAGTATTGCTGATGCCGGTGCTGTTCCTGAATAGCGCCGTGGTTCCATTGGCGGTGTTTGAGCTACCGGTGGTGTTGCTGACTAACGCCTCGTTTCCAGCGGCGGTATTACCACTACCGCTGTTATTGCTGGTCAACGCCTCGAATCCATTGGCGGTGTTGTTAACACCATTAGTGTTACCCGCTAACGCTCTGAATCCGGTGGCGGTGTTTTGTTGACCGGTGTTGTTGTTCAACAAGGCGGATTCCCCAAAGGCCGTGTTGTAGAAACCAGTATTGTTGAACAAGGCGTTAGTGCCCCCGGCGGTGCTGTGGGTAGCATCGCTCATCGTCGGGTTTGGCGGTCCGCCGGCCCAAACCGGTCCCGCCAACGCAAACCCAAGAACCAAGGCTGCTACAAACCTGGATGGCGTTTTCATTACCCCGATCTCCTCAAGCTCGATTGTCTTAACTTCTAACGTAATGACGATCGCATCGCCAATCTATGCTTATTGGCGTCGCCTTTGCGCCCGAGGCGCGATGCGACCGCGTAAGCGGAGCCCAAGGGAATTGAAGCAAAGTTGAACAGACTCGGCGAACATTTTGGATAATTGCATCATTCGATTGTATGCGGTGCGCCAGGTCTGGCGCAGATGCTGATCCAGATCGATAGGCTCGCGCTCCGGCGAGTGAGCGAGCCGGTGGCCGCTTCTGCTATGAGCTCATCTTGCCGCGTAAGCACTTCGATGATGGCCGCGCGGTCCAGCTTCACGTTGGCTGTGGCCCAGCGGTCGCCTAAGTCCAGCTCCCGTGGTCACACTTCGTCACCGCAAACTCACCGACCGATGCGCAGGTCAGGCGTTTCATCTCGCCGGATTCATGATCGACATCGGCGCGATGCTGATGATGATGCGGGCGGTTTTTCAAAGCGCGCATCGGTGCAGCGCTGGAGCCGGCATGCAACCCAACAGGTGCCATACCTGCGAGTGCAGAGTTGCTTGCGGCATGTCTCAGGCTGTTTAACTCGGTATCGCGCCGCCAGCGCCCATATGGCTGATCGTCGGGCGGGCCTGCCAGAAACGCGCGAATCGGCGTCGCAACGTTAATTGCGGCAAACTTCGCTCTACGCTGGTGACCGGGCACCTTGCGCACGGGGCCGGGTCCTTACCTGAATCCCAAAAATTGGATCACTTTTGGGCGTTGCAAGGAACGTTTTGAGGGTTCATTTAGTCACGCTGCGATGATCGAAGAACCTCAGCACGTAGCCGTTAGGATCCGTCAGTTGCGGTCCGTATCCCCAAACGTTCTTCTGCGGTGGATGATCGAAGTGGACATCGAGTTGTTCAAGCCTGTGGTGAAGTTGATCTACGTCGGCAACCTCGAAGTAGATCTTGATGTTCACCGCCGGATCGCCTCTGACCTGGCCTTCCTGCAGCAAGAGACCGAAGCCCCAGTCGTCTTCCAACGCCGCAAACTTAATGTCCGGCACCTCGAATTCGACTTTCAGGCCAAGCTTCGACAGGTACCAGTCTCTTGACTGAGCCAGATCTCTGACCGTGAGCATGAGATGATTGAGCCGCATAAAGTATCGCTCTTCGTTTCGAAATGGCTGCGTGCCGCTTTTCTTATTTCTATAGCGAAGTCTCTGTTCAAAACCCGGTGCGATGCTCCCCATCCTTTTCGGGTCAGGTAAGACACTAAGCAATCGGGGTCTCTACAAGCGGAAAGTCCGGCACGAACCGCATCACGAGTATCAAACCCTTCGACGAACACCTGATCGCCCAAGCTAACGAGGACGCACCGGGTTGTCGCCAGCGCCGGATTATCGTGGGAGAACGGTATGAGCGAAACGGGCCGACAGTACACCTTCGGTCGAGGCGGCGCCACAGAATGAAGCGCAGACTCAGAATTTGCGAGTTCATTCTCATTTGCGACTGGCTACTTTGTCTGCTCGTTTGGCGGACTTCAAGGTGGGTGGCGCCATTGGATACTATCCTGACAAGGGGAGTGTGACAGCAGGTCGAGCTGGACTTATTAGGCGGCCGGTTTGGAAATTCCGAAACCTTGGGCCTTGTCCATAGCGCGCTTCAGCTTAAGATCAATCGGCAAATCGATCGGCGTATTACTGGCGCAGCAAACGGAAACATTCTCCGGCTGCTTCTGCGCTGTCGCGCGCGGTTGACCGCTTTACCTTTCCGGCCATCACCAGCGAGCGTGTTTGCTGCTTGATCACGTCGCGAATGACGGTGTTGGGCGTGACCAGCGGATACGTGCTGTCGTAGATCAGCCGGGCTTCGGGAGGCAGACCGGCCTGGCATTTGGCCGCCGCAGCGGCGTCGGCGAACGCGGCGTGCGGCAGCGCTACGAACATAGCTGCAATCAAAAGAACTCTGTACATATTGTTTCCACCATAATTCCACCGGTTTCAGTAATCAATGCTTTTTGATCCCAAGGTACAAAGGCCGGGCTGACACGCCATCCGCGCCACCACATTCCCATCGGTGCCCAACAAAGACCGCCAGCCAGATCGCGGCGAAGATGATGGCTACGATAGCGAGAGGGTGCGTGCTTGCCTCAAGAGGACTCATCGCAAAGGCTGGGACGGCGATACATTCACCAGGCTGTAGGTTGCGTCCTTCACCTGCATCTTCTGCTCCAGAGCCGAGAGCCGTTGCTCGGATGAGACCAGTTGCGCCTGGTCTTGGGCAATCTTCGCGTTCAGTCTACCGATCTCATTGGCCTGTTTTTGGACCTGTCCCGCCTGCCGTTGGACTTCATTTAGCAACATCGGGATCAGCTCGTGATAGTGTACGGTTATCACCTTGCCTGCCACGTCGCGACTGACCAGGTCTGGATATACCCGGGCCACCTCTTCCGCGACCAGGCCGTATTGACGCTGTTGGCTCGGATCATTCCGGTAACGGAACGTCACCGGGCGCAGTTTCATCAGCGCGTCACTGGAACTGCCCATGGCGCGGATGTCGCGTTTGTAGCGCGCCGAGGACACCACGACGCCGAGCTGTCCCGTGTTGCTCACCACTACCGCGTCCCCGGTCACCATGCCGCCGAAAATCCCGGCAACGAAGGCCCTGGTTTGCGTGCCTTGACCGCCTATGCGGATCGTGTTGGACTCCGCCGCGACGCCTGCGCTGCCGACATCGATGTTGTTGCTTCCAGTGGTGAGATTAGCGCCTGCCAGAACCCCCAGGGCGATGTTGCCGCTCCCGGTGGTATTATTGAGCATTGTGTTGACCCCCAGTGCGGTGTTCCGTTGCCCCGTGGTGTTCTTCAACAGCGCGTTGACGCCGGCGGCGGTGTCCATGCCGCCCGTCGTATTGGCCGCCAGGGTCTGAAATCCGGATGCGGTATTGAAGTTACCGGTAGTATTACTTTGCAATGCCAGTCCGCCGACGGCGGTCTCGTCGATTCCTGTGGTGTTTTGGTTCAGGGCCAGTTGCCCGTTGGCGGTATTGTTGCTGCCGCTAGTGTTGTGCGAGAGGGCCCGAAATCCGTCGGCAGTGTTGAGACTGCCGGAACTGTTGGTGTTCAAAGCGTCAAATCCCGTGGCTGTATTTTCGCGGCCTGTCGTGTTGGCATTCAGCGCGTTGACGCCGGTGGCGGTATTGGCAATTCCCGTGGTGTTGGAAAAAAGAGCATTGGCTCCGGTCGCGGTATTCTGTGCGCCGGTGGTGTTGGTGAAGAGGGCGCTTGCTCCGGTGGCGGTATTATCAAAGCCCGTGGTGTTGGCAAAGAGTGTGTGTTCTCCGGCGGCAGTATTGAAGTTGCCCGTGGTGTTAGAGAGGAGGGCGCTCGCTCCGGTGGCAGTATTGTCGTTGCCTCTGTTCAGCTCAAGCGCGTTTTCTCCCGTGGCGGTATTCTCGTTGCCCGTCGAGTTCTGATCGAGGGCCCCACCTCCGATAGCGGTATTTCCAGTGCCCGTGGTGTTGTGGTTGAGGGCGGTCGATCCGATGGCGGTATTGTCGCAGCCCATGGAATTTTCCGAGAGAGTAAACGCTCCGAGGGCGGTGTTTTCGTCGCCGATGGTGTTGACCGCGAGAGCATCCGCTCCGGTGGCGGTATTCTCAAAACCTGTGCTGTTAGCTCCGAGGGCGGTAAAACCGAACGCGCTGTTGAAATCTCCGCTACCATCGGTGGCGGCATTTGGCAGCGCCCCCGTCCCGAAGGCGGTGTTTCCCACCGGTGGGGCGGCCATCACCTGGGCGGCGCCAATTAACGACGCGGCCAGGATCGCCGCCAGGAAAAAGAGAAAGTCTAGAGCAGTCCGTTTCATTAGCTATTCCTCACTTTATGTTTAATTTGTAAATGAAGTTTTAAGCTCCAAAATGAATAAGCCAGCAACGCATTGATGTTGTCGCACTCGAGGACGTGACAGCCGAACCCCTAACTATCTGCAGCCGCCTCGAACCCGGCCGTCCGGAGTCTATTGGCAAGGGAAAACTTTCCTTAAAAACGGAAGAACGCGAGTCCCGGAGTATGGCGGGATGGCTTTGCGTCCGGAAACAGTGATTGTCGCGATTCTCCTGGCATCCGGCAGCCCCACCGTCTCAGGAGCCCCAGCGTCGGCGCCGGGGCTCCTGGCTGACTCCACTTACTACCGGGAGTTCAGATCGACGAAGACAGACGTGCTGTTCTGCCGCGCCACTACCGACTCACCGGAATACCAGCGACGAACCAGCGTCCTCCCTTTGCAGGAATCTGCGTTATCAGGAGCACCGGGTTCGCGCACGGGAAGGACGGTATTGGTGACAGCGTGTCGTTGATCTCAAAATCGCCGTCAGCCGCCAGTGGCACTCCGCTCGAACTCGTAAAGGAGGGGGTGCCGCAGGTACCCATGGGGGCGCTGCAAAAGAGCTCGGCTTGGACCGTTTGGCCAGCGTTCGTTCCGATCGAATTGCCGCCAGCGACGAGCAGGCCGCGTCCCTTCACCCTGATACGCCCATCAGGGTCAACTTCCGCCTGAAGGCTGCCGATTCGCCACGGAGTGGCACCGGGTGGAACTCCGCAGACGGTGTTGGAGTTCGGCAAGCCTGTGCCCGCCGCGATATTCAGCACGGGGTCGACTGCTATACCTCCTCTAAACCTGAGATCGCGGTCGGCATCGTGCCGGTTGAGCGAGAAACCATTGGCCATCGCGACGAAGGGGGCGGAAGCTACGAGAAACAAGGTAAATATTAAGGTTTTCATTGGTTATAACGTTCTTCTTTATTTTGGTTTTGGGTTTGAAACGTCTGCAGGAGAGGGGCTTGGACGTAGGGTTTGCCTAAAGCGGCGGGCCGCGAGCAGGAACTTGCATCGAGTTCCTAATTGCGGCCGTCCGCATCGCCTTCGGCGGGTTTGTAAAAGAAGTAATCGGCCGTGTAGGGGACGAACACCCTCGCGCCGACGTTCATCGGCGACGAACAGCCCCTCGACGGTGCGACCCCCCCGTGGGTGTTCAGCCGCTGTATGAAGGTAGTCGCCGACAGCGTCTTGCCTCCAGTCGGCCCCTCTTGGACTCCAGCCTCCGGAAGCAGGAGCCAGGGAATAGCATCAGGCGCTACGAAAGCGGAGTCGGTGGAGGAGATCGCCTGGCCGCCCCACACGATGCTCGAGTCCTTTGAGTCCTGCCACGTTGCGCGAATCGCGCCATTCTCAGATGGATTGGGACTGAAGAAGTGGGTGGTGACCTGCTTATCGTTGTCCTCGAACAGTGTGGCCTCAGGGGTGAAGAGCGAAAAGGCGAAACCGGAGTGACACGTAACGGAGATTGAGCAAGGCAGACAGATATAGTTCTGAGTGCCGACGGCATGACCCTCGAGGAATGCCTTGTTCCCCGCTTGCACCTGCAGGTTGGCGGGCACGGGCGGCGGTATGATATTGGCGGCACGGACCGACTGCGGTCTCGAGCCTGTCAAAGCCGCGCCGAGAGCCGTGGCGCACGCGATGCGCAAGATGCGACGCGCCGTTTGATTCTCCAGTGTATTGCAGTTCTTCATACCATTGCCTCTTCGATTCAGCCTGTTAGTTATTGCCGAAATCCTTGCCTTCCAGCTTGGCTAACGATCGTCGCCGTCGCGGCCGGCTGACGCCGATACGGCCGGACTTACGTCCACCTTTTTTCCCGCCAGGATGAAGGCGCGCTCGCTGGGCGCAAAACGCGGCGCGAGCAGTCCGTCATTGATCTCGCGGGTCACGGCGAAACGGCCGAACACGGTCGCCGGCAGGAACAGCCGCGCGTTGTCCGCAAAGCCGTCTGACGGCGTATCGATATCGCCTTCCGGCGCCGAAATGATGCCGTCGTGATTCTGATCCACCCGGGACACTTCTTTCGCATAGGCATCGAACAATCGGCGCTGGAGGTTGTGCTCGTGAGGCTCGAAGGAAGCGCGCCGCACGTAGACGTCAAGATAGACCTCGTTGGCCAGCCCGCTGGGAATGCCACGCTGGCGAAATTCGCGCTGGGAGTCTATGTCGCCATCAAACTTGTCGGGGTCGCGCGGCAGGTTGGGATTGTCGCCGACTGCGACCGGGTTGTTCCTGATACCGCGGGGACCCGATCCCGGCACGATCGATTGTAGCCGTCCGATTTCGCCGTCCTCGAAAGTGTCGGCTGCCTCGCCGAAGTTGTCGGGGAGTCCGCCTGTGAACGGCAGTTCATATAAAGGATGGACCCAGTTGGTACCGAGGTAGTTGAACTCCCAGTATGGATGAGTATCCATCTGCTGTAGCGAGTTGTACGCTCCCATGCTCAGATAGATCGGAACAACGTTAGTGACTATTTTCGGAAACTCGTCGGACGCGCTCGGAAAATGAGCGGGCTTGCCATCTGTGGTAAATGTGGCGCCGGGAACATTGTGGTGAGAGCCCATTTCCTCCAACTCTTCCGCGTCGGCGGGCAGGATCGTCCCAAACTGCGCATGCCCGTCGCGCCGCGCCATCGGATTTATCGTTGGCACCGTCAGGTCATGGATCATCCAGCCTTCGTACCACCCGCTTTCGTTATTGATCACGAACAGGCCGGAAATATCGGTGAAGACGTCAATGAAGGCACGCGGATCTTTAGGGTCGGTGGGGAGCCCGGGCTTGGGCTCCAGCACCAGGCGCACAGCGCCGACCGTCGGCAGCCCGCAGTTTCCGCCCGTTACGCTGAGCTGCGCCTGATCATTGATCCCGGGAAAGATCTTGGTGAACACATTGGGCTGAAAGCCGCTGGTTTCCAACAGATAGTATTGGAAGAGTTGGCTGGACTTGTCCGCCTCTGCGTAGGCTTGGGTCGGCAACTGGCTGTGCGGACGATTTCCCACTTGCGCAAGCCGGTCTTTCAGCGGCGTCGGCAAGTGGACGATATCCCCGCGGTTGCGGACCGTTGCTTCATCTTGCGCGGCCAAAGGATTGGGATGGCACGGTGGGGGCGGCTGCTCGGCTCGCGCGATCCACGGCCGCGCCGTCAAGGCCAGCGCCGCGATGGCGGCGGCCAAAAGCGGACCTCGACGCGACTTCTTCTTTGCTCCAAATGATCTGTCTTTGTACATTTTTCTTCCCTCGCCTTATGGTTAACCGCAGTCTTGCACTGTTTCGTAGTTCAGTGGTTTTAAAAGACAGAAGTCCGCTGACGCGCTGTTTCGAGCCGGTCGGATGCCTGACCATTCGTCTCTCCACCCGGCACTGAGGCTGGCTTGCTGGTCCGGGTACGCCTGATCTCTGGGTGAGAGCCGAGGCGTATCCCGGACGTTGCAGGCCGCAAGCACGACCCTATAGCCGGCAAAACTCCCCGAGCGTTTCCTGCAGCTCGTTGACGCTGGAGAACCCCAGGGTTGAGGCGGCGCCATCAAGGCCACCAAACTGATGGGCCAGCGCGGCGACGCTTTTACCGTGACAATTGGCCTGTCCGGGCGTGCCAGCCTCGGGGACTGTATTGCCGGCCAAAACAAACGCCATGTTGAATGTCGGCGGCGGCGTGGAGTCGTCGATGATGTCGGTGCCGATTCTAAGCCAGTCCGGCGCCAGGTCTGAATTGCGGATCCAGGCTTGCAAGTCTCCCACGAATGGCGTTCCGGGGGCTGCAATCGGCCGGGGCGTCGACAGGTACAGAAAATCGCCGTCGTTCACCAAGGCTTCGGGGCGGAAGAAATAGTGATCTGGCGGCAATATGATTGGGGGAGTGAAGGTAATTGTAATCTGGACTTCTTCGCCGCTCGCTGGCCCTTCGCCCTTGGTGACATTATTCGGGGCTTTGATGATGCCGTTCACCACGGTGTTCGAGACCATGAAGGTGGAACTGACCAGGCTTGCGCCGAATGCAAGCGTTTTCAGACTTCCATCGCGCGTGGCCGCATCAATTTCGATATCCGCCGGCGAGTTGGCCCGCGACGGCACGTGCCCGGAGGGCGGCTGCACAGAGTCATTGGGGAACACGCGATACAACTCGACCTCGACATTAGTGATATTCGAGAGAGGCGTTCGCAGGGGGATCAGCCCGGTAATCGTCGCGTGATCGATGCTGGTGGTCTGGGACAGGATGAAGTCGTCGGCGGTCTCGGTCTCGAGTTTCCCCGAGCTGGGGCGCCGGGACAACGCCCCGAGCCGGCCGTCGGGGTTGCCAGTGCTGAAGAAAAAGAGAGCCGCGCGGGCCGGCGTCGCAAGCCACAGTCCGGCGAACAATGTTGCCGCTATTAAACTCACTCGCAAGTTCATGAGACATCCTCATTGCCCGGGAGGTACGTCTTTACTATCAACAAACCTCCCGATCTGTTTGTTTAGTTATGAACGTTTGATCTGGGCATCCGTGGAATTAGCTATATAACATTGTTGGCTCACCTCTAATGCTGTTTTTGCCTGATGGCATTGTCATTGCCTGCTAGTGCTCCTATCGAGCGCTTCGAATCCGGACATGCTATTCACATCTTCGCTGCCCATCTGTCTCCGGCAGCGTTCGGTTTTGAGAGCGGATTGCATCGAGCGCTCCCGAACTCCACACCAAGAGGTCAGTCAGTCATCGGAACGATCATTCATAAGGAGGGCGTGAAAAGCGGCAGTACATGTGTACCCTGGAAAGCGCACAAATTGTACTGATGATTTAGAGCTGTGGAGTGAGGGGTTGCCGGCAAACTGATGCTGCGCCCGGAAGGAGTCCTAAATTGTACAACGTGGGATATTAGTAATAGGCGAGAACTCGTGCGCCGGATCCAATACTCACGAAGCGTCTCGAATTAGAATCTGGCGCGTCAGGAGAGAGAATCAGCCAACAGCGCGAGTCCAGCGTCGATTGCGAAGGATCATAGCGTCTTCGGAATATCTCCCGGTACCGTTCTTCCCTGGCGGAAACCGGTGCTACCGCTGAGCGGGTGCGGTCTACCCAGCATGATCGCGGCCGCCATAAGGGTGAGCAACGCAGTCTTCAGCGCACAGCCTGCGGCCTGGAGGCCGGGACGCGGGGGTCTTATCGATTTTTCCGCACGAGTCTGCCACTGACGGTGTCCACCCGGTAATTTTCGCAGAAATCGCGCGGACTGCGGCGAAGTTCTTGCGGCTCAAGCGCTTGCTCTTCCACTTCCGTCACAGACTCGTCGCGTTGGTTCCGCAACCCTGCTTGACGCTCGGGCTCATCAGAGACGACCGCCACCGATTTGATGTTTCCGTATAGGTCATGAAGGACGAGAATTTTCATGGCTGTTCTGGCTGCATTCGGCGGTCAGCTTTGAGGCTTCGGATTTACCGGCTAAAGGTTTGGCGGCGATGAGCATGCTGCCGCGTGTTTCGGGGTGGGACGGAGACCACCCACAGTGAGTACGCCGCCCAGCGGTCGTTACAATTGGTGACCGTTATATTGATTTGACTGGGGTGCAGGATGAACAACTCGGTCACTTCGACCCGGCTCGCCGCCCCGGCGTCCTCTTCGCCGGCATCCGGCGCTTCCGGGTAGGCAGTAGCCTGAAACACCCAACCGCGAAGCTCGCGTGGTTGTTCGAAAAACCAATAATGAGACTGGCCGGGAGCGAGTACCCCCAGTTCGACCCATGGAAACGAGTTGAGTTCACGCATCTTTCCCCAAATATCGGGGTCCGGATCTGAGGTCCCCGATGTCTTTCATGAAGAGGGCGTGAAATGCGGCGGCGCAGCGTACCCTGAAACGGGTACAAATTGTACCTGAGCCGTCAGAGTCTCCACTCGACCGCTTGCTGGGGCAAGTAGACGCAGAAATTTCCGGTCCGGATGCTCAGGGTCAGGTGTCGGCCGAGTTCGGGATGGGCGTGGCGAATCTGGCTCAGCGCGGCTTTGACGGTCTTGGTTACGGCGAGTCTTGCCCGTTCAGCATGTGAGGAGGTCTTGCGGCTGCGTCCTCCCAATCCAACCGCAGCGGCGAGCTCCGTTTCGATAAATTCAATCTCGCCGCGTGCGCGGTCGGCTCGGCCCGGGTCGTTAAGCTGCTCGGCCAGTTCGAGTTCCGCACGGAGATCTGCAAGGCGGCGCTTGTATTGCGCCTTGGCCGTCGCGTCAAGAGCCGGGCCTGCGTCACCGAGACTGCTGGTGACGGTTGGGGAGTGTCCTCCATCGGAGTTGCCCGCGCTCGTGGCCGGCAAGCCGGCGGGCTCCACGCCGGCAATCAAGTCCTGGGCCGCAAACTCCTGGCCGGGATGCCGCAGCAGCCAAGCGATGTAATGAAATCCCTTGCGGTCCTTCAGCCGTGACTCAAAGCCGGGCCAAGACAGGATCCAGTAATCTCCTTGTTTGTGAAAGCCGCCAGCCAAGTCCGAGTCTTCACTCCGCTCTACTCCGCGCTCGCCGCCGGGCGATCGGGCGGCGGGCGTCGCGCGAGCCTCACTGACAGCGGCGGCTTGCGCCCGCACGCGGTCTGTTTGCACTCGCTCCAGCCAGCGTTCCCCCGCTCCGTAACGCCGGTAGAGTTCGATCGCCGCGTCCAGCTTCTCCAACGCCGCAGGGCATTCTCCGGCCGCGAGCAGCGCGCGGCCCCAATAGTGGAGCGTCTCAGCCTGGTCGAACGGCACCTGGTAGCGGCGGTGGATGAACGCGGCTTTTTCGAACAGCGGTTGAGCGTCTTCGAAGCGGGATTCCGCCGCGGCGATGGCGGCTTCGGCGCGAGCGATATGACCGACCAGGCCGCGCCAGTCTTCGCCCCCCATTATTATTTCGCGGCATCGCGCAAGGTGAGGATGCGCCTCTGCGGGTCGCCCGGTCTCGGCATAGATTCGGGCCAACTCCTGCCGGACATGCATTTCATAGATGACGTGCGGGCCAGCTACCACGATGGGGAGGTTTTCTTGCAGGAGCGTCTCAGCCGCCGAATACTGGCCCAGCATCCGGCGTACGGTGGCCAACCAGGTCCGATAACCACACGCTGGATTGTGTTTCCCGGCCTGATGAGCCTTATTGACGGCTTGAGTCAGGACCTGCTCGGCGCGTACCCAGTCACCCCGATAAAAGGCAATCACACCTTCATACTGCAACCAAACCCGCTGAGATTGGCCGATGGTCCCTTGGTTTACATGCAGGTTTCCTCGCAGAGCCTGAACGAGACTCAGCCAATCGGATATGGCATCGCGAAGGAGCGCGGCCTCAGTGAGGCGCGGCTGAGCCAGCTCGTGCTCCAGTGGGGCTACTGCCTCCGCGGGATCGCGTAACCAGAACAGCTCAAAGCTCAACTGCATGGCTAGTCCTGCGCCGGGAAGGCTGTCAGGAAGCCGCTCGGCCACCAACAGCGCCCGGCGAATCAGTGACAATGACTGCTCCAACCTGCCGCCGGCAGACAATGCAATGGCCTGCGAGACAGCCGCGTACGTCCAACCTGCCCAATCGCCGCGCTGCTCGCTCATCTCCATCGCCCGCCCCGAAAGAACCAATGCCTGCTCAACCTGCAAAGCGTCCATCGCGGCGGCGGCTCGGACTTGAAGGCGCACCCCGGAGGTCCCTTCTTCGACTCCTTCGCGCTCGGAGGTCACCGTCTTCGAGTCGTCCTCCAAGCCACGCGAGACCTTGGTGCCGGGATCACGCACCATGAGCCAGCCGCTGATGTGGGCTTCAACTCGGGCCGCTGCTTCCGCCTGTCTAAGCTCCTTGTACAGGTTCAAGGCCTGGCGCAGGTACTTGAACTGTTGGTCGGGTGATGCGCCGGTCAGACCAAGCATCTGAGCCGTGCGCTCCAGCAGACTGGCCCGACGCTGCCGATCTTCGCCTCGCTCGGGCATCAGGTCCAACGCCCCCTGCCAGTGCGCGACCGCCTCTTCGTAAGCAAACACTGCCCGTGCATGCTCGCCCGCCCGGATCGAATATGCGACCGCCCGCCTGGTATCGCCCGCCTGGCGGAAATGGTAAGCGAGCTCGGCCAAGTGCGTCTCAACATCCATTTGGTAAAGCTCCTCTTGAGCTTCCCTGATTTTCAAATGCAGCCGGGCGCGGTCGCTGGAATTGAGTTCTTCACCAAGGGCGTTGCGGATCAGGGCATGAGCGAACATGAAACTGCCGTCGTCCGAAAGCGGGGTCACAACTCCCGCAGCCGCAGCCTCGCGTAGCACATCCCGGAGTTGTGGAGTCGGTATCTCGGTCACGCGCTGCAGAAATTTTAATTCGAACTGCTGCCCGATGGTGGCCGCGGTGACCAGCGCCGAGCGATCCGAAAGCAGCGCAAGTGCACGGTGGATGGCTTGCCGCATCCCGTCCGGAACTCTGAAGGCCGCGAGGTTCAGCCGCTTGGCATTGCGCAGTCTTCCCTCGGCGGCGAGGACCCGAACCAGCCCGTCGATAAAAAGTGGATTGCCTGCCGTCGCCTGGTAAATGTCCGACACTAATCGGGGCCCCACCGGCGCGCCGGCGCGCTCTTCGATCATCCGGGCGGTATCCGCCCGGCTCAGGGCGAAAAGCGGAACCTGGGTGCCTTCACGCGTAAGGTCACCAACCAGGTGAGATAACGCGGGTGAGCGCTCCACCTCGATCACACGGTGCGTGCTGAGGATCAGGACCGGTGCATCCTTAAGCTGGCGGACCACGAATCGCAGCATCAGAAGCGAAGCGTGGTCGGCATCATGCAAGTCTTCAACCACCAGCATCACCGGAGTAATGCCGGCCAGAGTCTTGAACATCATGGTGATCGATTCAGACAATCTGAAACGCGCCTGCTCGTGCTCTGGTTCGTGCTCCGGCGGGGATGGCGTGGAGAGTTGTGCCGGAACCGCAGCGAACTGGCGCAACTCGGGAATGAGTTGCGCGAGGTCCTGTATTACATGAGGCGCATACTCTGCGCTCAACCGCTTGAGCAGGCTATCGCGGTCCGCACCGCCCATCGCGGCGCGGATCAACTGAATGAAAGACCAGTAAGCAGGAGTGCCGCCCCCCTCCCCCGATGCCGCACGCAACACCAGCATCCCGGTGGTTGCCGCATGTGTGGCCAACTCATCGGCCAGTCGGCTCTTGCCGATACCGGGTTCGCCGGTTACCAGGAAGAAGCGCCCACGGCCCGAGCGGGCATCGTCCAGACCGGCGTCCAGTTCCCTGAGTTCATGTTCACGTCCGACGAATGCGCCGGGGCCTGAACGGTGGCTGGAAGGCTTTTCCGACATTACATCTGCGTTCTTCTCTTGCCGGGACCGCCCTCGGATTAACCCCGGACATATCTCCTAGCATAAACGAGACCGCAGGAACACGTTAGGGCTGGCAAGCTACTACAAAGGTCAGAATTGGTCGGGCAGGGTTAACCCGGGTCGGTTTGGAAATTCAGGTCGGCAAAGCCGTGGATAAGCGGGGCTGTCGCGCCGCAATGAAGAGAAAAGCGTGTCGAGGAAGACACATCGACCGCACCCGCACGGCCGTTTAAGTCAGGCGTGTGGTTGACTAAATTCAGCGCGGTCTTGATGGCTTCGGTAGCGGCCTGTTGATGCGTATGGCCAAATTTGCCGCCAGTCCTGAAGTCACCGCGTATCAACCTGACGGTAATTCCTCCGCGGCCTGCGCGGGTTCGCCCGGTTGAGCGGGCCCGTATTGCATGATGGTGATCGAGTTTTGCGGACAGAGGAGGCGGGAGGCTAAAGGCGCCCCGCCAAAAGCAGCGCCTTTAGCCAATAAAAAACAAACCTACGGTTGGCGGTCCTTTTCACCCGATGGATGCGCTACGGCTGCCGGCTGGGGCCCACTCATGTGCGTTCCTGGTGCGCTCATGCGCTCCATCGTGGGTGGACGTCGTTCCGGCGCCGGCCGAGCCTCTGGCATGCGGTGGGTCTGTGCGATCGCGGTCCCCGGAGCTTCAGATGCCCTCGGCCGCATCATCTCGCTTTCCATCCGCGGTCGCGCCATCTCGTTTTCGGTCCGCGGACGCGTCATTTCATTTTCAGTGCGAGGCCGAGCCATCTCGTTTCCCGTTCGTGGCCGCGCGGCCTCGCCCTCGGTGCGTGGCCGTGCTTCGGTGCCCGGTCGCGCCATCTCATTTTCAGCTCGTGAGGGAGCGGACCGCTCGGTCTTGCGCGAAGGTTGCATTGCCCTTCCCTGAGCACCGTGCTCAGCAACCTCGGGACGCCGCGCGGCAGCGGCGGCCTCGTTGCTTGAACCGGCGCGATTTGACGCTGCTTTCGCGGCGCTATGATAGGGAGCCGCTGCGCGCGCTGCGATCACGCCACGGCCGTTGAATTCTCCGGGCCTCGAGGTCGCCGCGATCGGCGGCTTGCCATGGTTCACCGCCGCGAATAGCTGACGATTGCTGCTGGCGGCGCGTTCCTGCTGCAGCTGCGCCGACGTCGCGCGAATATGCTCCGCTCTCGCAGCGGCCACTTGTGCGGCAGTCGGGCGTGCAGTTAATCCGCCGTTGCCGCCGTTGTAGCTTACATTGCGGATCGAGAGAGTA
>Ga0126381_100002364_pt1 | contig 20337 bp, 14 predicted proteins | sample PanSoiMetPlot_28_FD_96465 | JGI IMG/M metagenome (GOLD analysis project Ga0126381, IMG submission 96465) | Tropical forest soil microbial communities from Panama - MetaG Plot_28 | ecosystem: Environmental > Terrestrial > Soil > Tropical forest > Bulk soil | place: Panama | collected 2016-02-17
AACGACGCCAATGACTTCATGTCCCGGCACACGCGGATACTGGATACCTGGCCAAAGTCCTTCTTTGACTAACGAGTCGCTGTGGCAGACACCGCATGCGTCGACCTTAACGCGCGCCCAACCTCGCTCCGGCTCGGGAATGTCACGTTCGACTAATTCAAGCTGCCCGCCTGCTCGCGGGACTTGGACAACACGCATTTTTTTGCTCATTCGTTTCAATCGTCCCAGGGCCAAAAAAACACAAGAGCTATGGCGCCGATACGAGAAATACTTTCGCGGCCGGATACTTCGAATCCGCGCGACATTTGGCGCCCGGGCGATTTCAGTAGGATGAATGCTCGCCTGTTGAGAGATGGAATCTTTCGCTCAGTCTGCTTCGCGACTCTTTTCGTCATCGTCATTATTGCTGTCGCAGCCGCTGAAAAAGGCGCGGTCCTCATCGGCAAAGCTGCAATGGGCGATTGGACGAGCGACGCGCCCGGCGTCATGCGCAAAATCACGCTGCAGGATTTGCCGCCGCCAAGCTCGAATGCTCTCACAATTAATCGCGCGCACGTCGTGGCCCGGCCAGGTAACGCGCAGCCCAAAGTTCCGCCAGGGTTCAAAATCGAATTGTACGCCAGTGGATTTCGCGATCCGCGATTCCTCCTTACCGCACCGAATGGCGACATCTTCGTAGTAGAGAGTCGCGCCAATCAAATAAAGGTTCTGCGCGATACAAATAGTGATGGCAAACCGGATGTGACTGAAACTTTTGCAAAACGCGATCTAAACAAACCATTCGGGATCGCCTTTTATCCACCCGGCGACGACCCGCAATTTTTGTACGTCGCAAATACTGATGGCGTGATTCGATTTCCGTATCGTAATGGCGATCTTAAAGCGAGCGGACCAGCTCAGCGCCTCGCGGCACATCTTTCGCCAGGAGGATTGCTGCGCGGCGGCGGCCACTGGACACGATGTCTTGTCTTTTCACACGACGGCAAAAAAATGTACGTATCCATCGGCTCACGCTCGAATGTGTCAGATAACGCTGCGGAAGAAAATCGTGCGCGCATCTTCGAGTTTAATCCTGACGGCACTGGGCAAAAGGTTTACGCATGGGGAATTCGCAACGCCGTCGGCATCGCGTTTCGGCCAGGCACAAACGAGCTTTGGATGAGCACAAATGAGCGGGACGAAATCGGCGAAGATTTGCCACCCGACTACATCAGCAGTGTGCGTCCTGGGGGTTTTTATGGATGGCCGTGGTATTACATCGGAAATCATCAGGATCCGCATCACAAGGGAAAGCATCCAGAATTCGCCGATAAGGTCATCGTTCCCGATGTGCTCGTACAGGCACACTCGGCTTCGCTCAACCTTTGTTTTTATACCGGTGATCAATTTCCATCCGAATACAAAGGCGACATCTTCGCTGCCTTCCATGGTTCATGGAACCGGATGAAACGTACGGGCTACAAAGTCGTTCGCGTACCGCTCGACAAATCAACCGGCAAAGCGCGCGGTGAATATCAAGATTTTGTCACGGGATTCGTCACGCCCGAAGGAAAAGTCTGGGGGCGCCCGGTCGGAATCACCGTCGCTAAAGACGGCAGTCTGCTAGTTAGTGAAGACGGCAACAAGACCATCTGGCGCGTGAGCCACGGAAGATAAAGCTACGGGAGTCTGCGACACACAAGAGGCGTTCAGCACGCAGTCTGCGACTGCAGGTTCGCGACGCGGCAGGTGGCGATCGTCCCCTTCTTACCGTTTCGCCGAATATCAAACTTCGCCCCAACCAATTCAGCACCGTGGCGCATCAAACGGAGCCCGACTCCGTTAGATTCCCGCTTGTCAGGGAAGCCGATCCCGTCGTCAACGATCGCGAGGCAAATGTCGCAGCCGTTTGCTGTAAGGCGGATGTCGATCTGCTTGGCAGCAGCATGTTTGACCGAGTTTGTCACTGCCTCTTGAGCAATTCGATAAAGTTGGTTTGCAATAGTCGAATCCTGAATTCGGATTGAGTGATCGCCCTGAAAGACGCATGTGACCTGCGATCTTTCCGTTACGCTATCGGCGAGATGGAGCAATGCGTCCGATAAACCTTCCGCATCCAGTTCGGGCGAATAGAAGCCACGTGCGAGCTTGCGCGTGAGATCAACGCCTTCATCCAGGTAGCGAGTCAACTTCCCTGCATCGGCGGCTTCCGGTGCAAACCTCTCCTCGAGTTTTTCCTTTATGGCCTGAGCTGCAAGGGCAGTGCCAATGAGATGTTGTCCCAGCTTGTCGTGCAAATCGTGACCGAGCCGACGCCGTTCACGATCGGCAACTTGTGCAATCTCTCGATCCAGCCGCTGTCGTTCAGTCATCTCATGTTTGAGCTCAGCGGTGCGTTCGTCGACCCGTCGATCGAGCTCGCGAACAAGCGTACCTAAGTTAGAAAGAACGCCGGCGAACACCACGAAAGCAGCAAAAACCATCACAATATTCCACCAGCCCACAAATGGATTCCCGCCCGCAACGTCTGAAAGGCGCCATGCTCCAACAGACGCGGTCGCAATGGTCAGGCTAAAACCAAAGCCACCGAACCATGCTGCTACTGAAATAGGAAGCAGATAAAATAGAAGCACCGGCTGATTGTACGCCGTCAGATAATCAGCATATCCGACGATGCATACGAGAATGACGCAGGCGATCACCAACGGTGTGCGCCTGAGCCGTAGGTGCCGAAAATTCCGCAGTTTCGCAATAACCTGGTCGAACACGGCTGGACCTCAGTTCTGCTAACTTTTAGTCAATACTCCGGCAAGTGGCCTCCAGCAAAAGGAAAAACGTCTATTGTAAAATGCATCGCGGTAAATCGCTGTTTTCTGTACGCATTGAATTCGTCTATCGCGCGGTACGAAAACAGGATTGCTGCTTGCTGCGGTGCACATAATGTCGTTTACGTGGCATGAAGATTGGTTTCGCTCAAATTAACCCGACTGTCGGAGATTTGAGGGGAAACTGCGACTTGATCACCCGCGCGTATGAACGGCTCGCGGCGGCGGGCGCAGAACTCGTGCTCACGCCTGAGCTAGCCATGACTGGATACCCGCCGCGGGATTTGGTTCTCAAATCCCGTTTCGTTCCGGAAAATCTTGAGTTGCTTGCAAAGCTGCACGCTCGTGTTGGCAATGCGGCATTACTCGTCGGCTTCGTAGATCGCAACGAAGGACGCGGGAAACCATTCCGTAATGCCGCGGCTTTGCTCGAACGCGGCAAACCAATTCAGAAAACCTACAAATCGCTCCTACCGACTTATGATGTTTTCGACGAAGAGCGCTATTTTCAGCCGGCTGAGCGCGTGGAGCCGTTTCTTGTTCACGGTAAAAAAGTCGGGGTAACTATTTGCGAAGACATTTGGACGGAACACTATCTCCCCCGACCTCTCTACGATTGCGAGCCAGTGCGTAGCCTCGTCGAGCAAGGCGCAGAGATCATTGTGAATCTAAGCTCGTCACCGTTCAGCTTGCACAAACCGGCGGTCCGTTACGAGATGGTGGCAGGCCTCGCACGCGCTCACAAACGCTCGATCAGCTACTGCAATCTGATCGGCGGCAACGACCAGCTGGTCTTCGACGGTAATTCCTTCGCAGTAAATTCGGCTGGGAATGTGATCGTGCAGCTCGCAGCGTTTCGTGAAGAGGAACGAGTCGTCGATACCGACTCAACTTCGGCGATCGAATTTCACGAGGGCAAAATACCGGAGCAAATTTTTGCTGCGCTCTCTCTCGGGCTTCGCGACTACTGCCGCAAATGCAATTTTCACTCAGTCGTGGTCGGTCTAAGTGGCGGAATTGATTCCGCTGTGAGTGCGGTCATCGCCACTGATGCGTTGGGTGCCGAGAATGTCACCGGTGTCTCGATGCCAAGCCCGTACTCGTCACGCGGTAGTATCGAGGACGCGCGCGCGCTCGCCAGTAATCTCGGGATAAAATTTCTTGAGGTTCCGATCACCGACGCGTTTCAGGTTTTCAAGGCACAGTTCAAGGAAATCTTCAAAGGCCTAGCTGAAAATGAGACCGAAGAAAACATGCAGCCGCGTTTGCGCGCAATGATCCTGATGGCACTCTCGAACAAGTTCGGTCATCTCGTTTTGTCGACTGGGAATAAGAGTGAACTCGCGGTCGGTTACTGCACCCTCTATGGCGACATGGCAGGCGGGCTGGCTGTAATCAGCGACGTACCAAAGACGATGATTTACGAACTGGCCCGCTGGATCAACTCCGACTACGCATCGCGAGCAGGTCGCGAGCGTGAGATCATTCCGAAATCTACAATCGAAAAACCGCCCAGCGCCGAGTTAAAGGCTAACCAAAAAGATCAGGACACCCTTCCGCCTTATGAAGTTCTTGATCAGATTCTACACCTTTACGTCGAAGACAACCTTAGCGCACGCGACATCATTTCGCGTGGGTTTGACGAGAAGACCGTGCGCTGGGTGCAGCGACGAGTCGATTTGAACGAATACAAGCGCGAACAAGCTGCGCCTGGATTAAAAGTCACCAGCCGCGCTTTCGGTATCGGTCGGAAGATGCCCATCGCACAAAAGTACGTCGATTGATACGACGCTTTGCGCGGAGAGCCGATGAACAAGCGCGCCGGCAAAACGGTGTTCCGCCACTCGGGCTAAAGAACCGTTGGTTGAACCTGAATCAGGTAATTGATCGAAAGCGCGGCCGGTTAGGCTATTGGAAGTCGTCAAAACTATCTTGATTGCCGGAGGACCACGGTATCCGAGCTCCACCCAGCCGTATATGTGTGGGTTTGCCCAGGCTGCACGTCCACATCGATGGATGTCGCCCCTGCCCCTCGGGCTGAGACAGTTAAGACGTGACGTCCTGCTGGCAGGGCCCCGTCATATCGGCCGCCCTGCGTGATGTTTGTAACGTCTCTGCCATCGATCTGAAGGTGAACGGCAATATTCCACCCAAAGCTGGGTGATCTCAAAACGATAAGGCGGCCCGTACCTTGCGAACGCGGTGGCGAAGTGGGGATCACGCGCGTTTGTTGCTTGGTCGGGGCTTGTTGCTTTGGGGCAGTTTTAGATGTCGTAGAACGTTTCCGCTTAGACGGTTCTTCGTTCTGCGCCGGCGCTGACTTTGGCACCGGGGCTGGCGTTGACTTCGGCACTGGAGCTTCAGTCGGCGCTGGCGTGGGCTTTTCTTCTGGCTCTACAATGGGTGCGGGCAGATGATGCGCCATACTCAAGAGCAACAGCACGATGGAGAGGAGAAGAAATGCCGGGCGGAACATCGAGTTATTACTGCGCAGATAAGTCCGCGATGAAACGTTCGCCTTCAGCGGTGCAATCGTAAGTGGCCGTTTTCCAGTCATCCGCAAAAGACAATGCAAACGATTCCGGTTTCCACTGAATGTTCTTCGGCTTTAATACAACGGTGCTCGTTGCTGCGCGCAAAGTTTTCCCATCCCAGATCCCACTAAAGTTGACTACGGTGTCGCCGTATTTGCTCCCCTGAGTTTCGGTGCCGGAGTTGTGATCTTGCGCGAATGTGATCGTCAACGGAACCGCGCGGCCGGTGGAATCTCCCTGTTTTCGAATTGCTCCTTTGTAAACAGATGCCACTTCTCTCTTCGGCCCAGATTGTGCGGTCAATTCCGCCAGATAAGTGCTGCCATCTGCGACATATTCATAGGAGCCGCTCTTACCGTCATCTGCAAATCGCAAAGTAAACGATTGTGGCGTCCATTGGCTTCCGGCTGGTTGCGAAATGATGTCGCTCGTGGCGGCATGCAATTCCGCGCCTTCCCAATCGCCGGCAAATTTCACGACGAAATTTCCATCCTTGGTGATTTGCGTCATTGTGCCGGATTTCGAATCTGGAGCTAGGGCTATGGAAACAGGAATCGCAGGCGCATCATTCTTGTCACGGACTCGAATCATTCCTTCATAGAGCGGCGCAGCTTGGGCCAGAGATATTTCCTTGTTTAGCACGGCATTTGAATTGAGGGCGAGTTTCAATTCGCGCGGCAAGTAACCCTCCTTCATCAGTACGACAGTCGTGTCGCCTGGCGTGAAATTATCTCGTCGCATTGGCGTGGTGCCAATGAAATTGCCGTTGTAGAAAACCTTTGCCTGCGTGGGAACACTCGCGAGCTCGAGGCTCGCTTTTTCAGCCGTCGCGCTCGGTGCCGGCGATGGAACCGCCGCAGCAGCCATCGGACTAGCGGGTGCAATTGCCGCTGACGGTTTCGGCTCAATCGTCGGTGAGGCTTCGACTCGAGCGGGTGTTTGCTCCGACGCAACGGCCGCGGTTGTCGGCCTGAGAGATTGGCGCATGAAGAACCACGCAACTGCCGCCGCAACAAGGCCAACGAGAACAACGCTGGCCGCCACCTTCAAGCCCAGACTCAACCACTTCCGTGAGGAGCTCACGCCCGATTTTCGCTCTTGTTGGCGCCCACTCTGTCGGCTGCGCGTGCTGTGGCGGGTTCCAGGCAATGGAAGTTCCAGTCGATCGGCAATCTCCGAGACTGATTGCGGACGCCGCGTCGGGTCTTTTGCCAGACAGGTCCGGACAACCTGTTCCCACTTGGCGTCGATCGGTTCGGCTTCGACTTCAAGTTCTGTGCGCCGCTGCATCATCGGTGGCGGAACTTTCTCCCGGACTTGGCGATCAATATTTCCGGAGTAAAACGGCGGCTTGCTTGTGAGCAGTTCGTAAACACTGGCTCCTACCGAATAAATGTCGTCGAGCGGAGTACCGCGTTCTCCGTCGAGTTGCTGCGGACTCATGTAGACAAGCGTGCCGCTTTTCCCCTGCATGGTGAGTTTGCTGACCGAGTCACTCAAGCTCCGGGCGATGCCGAAATCGGTGACCTTTAGGTCGCGACGCCGATTTACCATCAAGTTCGCAGGCTTAATGTCGCGGTGCACAATAAGGGCGTGGTTGTGAGCGTAATGCAGCGCGTCGCACAATTCGGCGATCCAATCGGCCAGTTCGTTTGTGTCGAACACCTTTTTGGGCTTGTCAGCACGTAAATTGGAAAGCGTGTCGCCATCCACGTATTCCATCGAAATGCAACCCGAGGTGTTGTCGTGCACAAAATCGTAAATGCGCACAATGTTTTTATGGGTCAGCTCAAGGCTACGGCGGGTCTCGCGTTTCAGATCGCTCAGAACCGCACGGTCGTGAATGACCAACTCCGGCAGAAATTTCAGCGCCACATCGCGTTCCAGCTCCTCGTCGTGGGCCAACCACACGACTCCCATTCCGCCGCGGCCGAGCGTCTTGGTTAAGCGGTACCGATTAAAAAGTTTTTGCCCGCTAGCAAACTCGCGCAAAGTCGCATCAGTATCCAGCCCGTTGCCGGAAAGCTCGCCGCTCACAAATTAGGACATTAACCACGCCTGATAAAACGCATAAAGCAAATTCCTGTGCTTGCCCAGGTTTAGTGAGTTGACTGGCACCGTTTACGTCGGCCAGGCAAAGTAGCTTGAGGCGCATGATGAACATTGTAGAATCTCAGGGCCGAACACCGGATGCTGTCGACCAACCAGGCAACTGATCCGGAGCGTTCGGGCTACGCCACAAACGCAGATAGCCGACTCGTGTATGGACGACATTCCCGTGGCCGGTCATGAGTAAACAACGCAGAAGCTGGGTTCCGATGGAAAACCAGGCTTGCTGCGGCCCACGCGAATACAAAGGTAACCCGAGGATGTCGCGGTAAAAGGCGATGGACCGCTCAAGATCTCGCACTTCAAACGCAATCCTCGTCGATCCCCAGCAAGCAGTGGTCAACATTTTGCGTTGCTAATCCCACCGGAAAAGGCAGAGCAGGCGCGCGTTGCTTTAATTGCGCAAGGTTTCCCGAAGAAACGATGCAACAGGACGACGGGCTTTCCGTTTATGTCCGCGACCCCGATGGGAACAAGATCGAATTGTACGGTAAGCGGACAGAGGCCTAACCAATCGCTGGCGCCTCTATCTTTTTTTAAAGCTGCCCTGCACCGCTGGCCATTGTGAAGTCCGGATTTGAAGATTTGGCTCTGGACTGTTAAGGCGAGTCGCAGTTACCGATTGATGCATTCAGATAATCCTTCACACAAAAGCGACTAAGACCGTTTTGCTGTACTCCTGGGTTAACATTGGCATTCCTATTCGACTACGAGGAAACCGGCGCGCAGCAGGCGACGGACAAGCGGCAAGCCAGCCGCTGCAGAGGCAGCGAAATCGACGCCATCGTTTTGCGAAACACCCGAAATCAATTCACGCACTGTTCGAGTTCCGCTGCATCGAGACAAAAACACCAAAACCCGCGGATCAATCGCGGCACGATGCTCGATTCCAATGGCAGGCTTGAGAACCAGCGATTGACTGATCCATCCATCGTCTCCAGCAACCAATTTTTGCTCGAGCACATGGTCGGGATGAATGGTTACACGAAGATCGAGCAACTCATCGTCATTGGCACTCGCGAGGAAATCCTCTGCCGCGAACACGCGCTCAATTTGCTCGCCAGCGTCGCTGACGATGGCTGCCCCAGACAAATCTTCACAATGAATCCAGTTCTTTCCCGAGGGACGCTTGCGCAGAATCGCCGCGCCCAGAGCTAGCCGCACGAATCCCTGCTGCCGATCAAACTCCAGCCATTTGTCGAGAAGCTCTGAGTAACGACGACCGCCGATAGTTTCGCTTTGACGCAGCGAACCCGCCGCGTAGTTCAGTGGATCCTGGCTTGTAGCACGCAATAGCCAAAAATCGCACCCGCTTCCTTTCACCCAATCGCAAGGGCGCGATGCCCAATCCTCCTCTGTTTCATGAACCCAACTGATAAGGCTGACAGCAAATGCGCCTTCGCGAAGATAAACCGGCGATTCTCGCAGGATCAGCTCGGAGACCTGGTCACCCGCAAGTTCTGTATGCTGAAACATCAGGCCCGACTCTGGAGAAATAATAAATGGCGGGTTCGTGACGATGAGGTCGAATTTCTCACCGGCAACGGGCTCGAAGAAACTTCCTTCTGCAAACGACACGTTGTCGATCCCGTTAAGTCGTGCGTTCATCGCAGCGAAATTCAGCGCCCGTTTGCTCGTGTCTGTAGCAATAACCTGGTCGGCGTGAGACGCAGCTAGGAGTGCGTGTATTCCAGCACCGGTCCCGAGGTCGAGCGCCTTCGCGACTCTTCTCCGAACCGTTAATCTCGTTAACAAGCGGGAAGAAGCCGATGTCCCGCTCATCACAAAATCTGCCGGCAGCGGCTCGCTCTGTGGCGGGAGAAAATCGCTCAATAAGAAAAATTCCCGCCACGGCCGCAAGCAAGCGACTGCACGAACATTGTCTCCTAGATTTTCGATCAACCCACTCTCGAACGCGCATTGAATTCCCGGGCGTGACAATGCCGCGACCACTTTTTCCGTGGCCACGAGTAAGCCCAACAGGAAAAGGCGAACAAGAGAGTGAAACGGTGATGGTTCCGTAGTGCGGTGACTCACATATGCCACATCGATGTTGCGGTCGCTTTTGCCTTCGAGGACTTCGCTCACAGCTGTTTCGGCGAAACCAGCAGCTCGAAGACGCTCAAGCAACAGTGAAAAATCGCCATGCGGCGCAGGTCGAAAAGGACCGGTCACAGGAAAGGAGGCGCTCATGGACTCGCTCTGCTTCTGCTCGGCTCGATTCCTCTTGCCGCTTGATTGACGCCAGCGATCGGCGATTTCTCTCGCACGGATTGGGCTATTACGCGGCCATCAGCGCTTCGACCGTGCTCTGATGCGCTTTTCGAAATTCATCGTCAATATCGTAGGGCACCTCACTCGCGATCGCCAGAATCTCAGGAGTTACACGTAACGAGTAAAAGTCCCGACTGGTAGGTTCGCCGGTTGTCGCATCCAGCCACGGCCGTCCTAGGGGCAGCGCCAGCAAGATCGGAACGCGAATTCCAAATTGGGACTCCAAAAAGTTGGTCCAAAACATGAGCGTTTGCGAAATGAGCTCGCTGGCTGCCGGCAGGCGAATCTGGGCGGACGTCGCCTCTCTGGCGGGTTCCCGGCTAGCATGTGCAGAACACCGGCCCAGGTGTGTACAAACGTGATACGTGATGCGCAAAAGCTTTTCCGGTTCATCCGCTAACCCCAGCTGGGAAACAAGAGCTACCTCCTTACCGTTGCTCTGCGAGGCAGACGCGTTCCCAAGCGACTGTCGCAATGCAACGAGCGTTCGTCTCACAATTTCGCGCACGTCCTCGGCCGAGCTCGTGCTTTTACAAAGTGATTCTACCTCCTCCAGAGCCGGCAACACGTTCGTTAAACCCCAAGACAACGGAGCGCCGACGCATTGAGTACACGCAACCATGGGATATTTCGTCCGATTCTTGCCATCTCGCGAAGACCAAATGCGACCTAACAAGAACCCATTCCCACGTTTCCATAGAATGACATGTTTGAATTCTGGCAGCCGCTGATTCTCGTTAAGTTTGTCCCATTCTCCCGAATCAATCCGGCCGCCAATGCCATCGACATAGAGAACCTGCTTCGCTAGTAGCAAACTTTCGGTGTCCAAGCCTATATCATCAATATGATCGTCCCAGCCCGGATGTTTCCCGTATGCGCCCAGATAAATCGCGGGTTTTGTTTTACGGGAGAAAATTCCCTCGTTCTCGCGAAGAAATCTTTTCAAAAACCGGCTCATTTTACTGCGCAATACCAAGCGTGTCGCGCGTGGGCCACGTTGCGATGGGTGCTATCGCCTGTTCCATGCGCAAATGGATAACAGCGGGACCCCATGGATCGTCCATTTTGATTTCCCAATTGATTCCGTCCTGGGCAGCCATCGAGCTCTTGCTTAGCAGGCGCAGTGCACTCCAGTTATTTCCGCAGTCCACCTCTTTCATACGATTGTCGAGGAAGGAGTGAAAATGGAAGACCGTGTCAAGCGGCAGGCGATCAATGAGAACCCTGCCATCGCCGACTTTCACTCTGCCTTGTTTTCCAAGGTTGCCGGTTTTGTCATGCCCTCTGGTTGTTGGTGTGCCGGCTCGCAGTTCATACATGAATACAGGAATTCGTGGAGTTGGAGCTGGCATCAGGTGAGTAACAGGATCGGGCGTCGGCGGAACTGTTGGAGGCGGCGGCGGGCCCGCCGGCATTGAAATACTGCATGTGGAGATACGATCTCCCGGCGCGACCAAACCACGGAGGATCGGATCGAGAAGAGCGAGACGCTTGTCGAATGCCTCAAGGCCGGCTCTGGATTCCGGTCGGATTTTTCCAAACGTCTCCGAATGCAAATCTCGGTGGATTGTTGCTACAAGTTTGGCCGCAGCCTTTACCTGATCGCCAGTGAGAGCGGTTTCTTCTGGAGGCCAGACAAGCGGAAAATGAATGAAAGGTAAGACTGCGTCTGTCGCCTGCTTGAGATAGGCCGCACAACATGCATCGATCTGATGCGCTTCGGCATAGTCGAGCCAATAGGCACATACCGTAGCAGCTTCCTTCTTCTCTTTCCCTTGATACTCGAGGACTTCTTTGCGCGCTCTGGAGACATCCTCGATTAGCTTCTTCAGTGCTGCCCAATCGGTACCTATCAAGTTACCGAACTCTGGTTTCTGGCGTGTTGTCTTTAAACTACGCGAATACAAATCTGCACGGACCGCAAAGACAGGACCTTTCCCCGCATAGTCTTGAACATACGTTTCATCGAGCCTCTTCAATTCCGCGAGATCGATCCCCTGTAGTTCGGACTGGCTTTCTTTCGCTAACGCGTTAAGCCGATCTTGAATTTCCTTTAACAGCGGCGATGGCTTGGTGACTTTCGTCTCCGGCAATACCGTCGCCGCAAGCATATTGTCAATCATGACCTTAAGCGTTGTAGAGGTCTGCTTCCTTTCTTTCATGATCAACTCGTAGGCAGCAACGAGCGAGACAGGACCGCCTTTGAACAGTCCAGTTTTCTTTGCTGATTGGAGCTTCTCATCCAAAAGCCCAGCCGTTTTTTCGAACTCCTTATACGGCGTCTCTAACATCGGATCGAGCTCCTGCAACCTGCCTGGAGTGTTTGCCGCCTGCATGAGATCTTGTTCCTTCGGCTCGAATTGACCCTTCAGGAACTCCATAAGCTCGCGGATAAGCTTCCAATTTGCTTCTGTTGCCGCCAGCGAGCGTTGCATACTTTGGCGAAAATGTTCGATCCCAAGATCAAGCGACTTGTTATAACCCTCTTTGTCACTAACAAGCGTGCTTCCACCACTCATCCAGTTGGCGGGCCATTTCTTCGCGCCATCCCCTTTAGTGTAAGTCCAATCACCGACGTCAACTAAAGCCAGATCGAATTCGTGATCGACTACGTACTTCTGTAACGGTGGAATGATTTGCTCGGGAGTGGCAATCGTACTGTCCAGGAACTGCTGACGCTTCACCAACCCAGCTTCAATCTGAATTAGACTTAACAGAGCATCTGCCTCCAACTGAAGATTAACAGCCGGAGCGGATATTACCTGAGCAGTGATTTTCTGACGAGTGGCGTCAAGAAGTGGCTTAACGACACTGCCTTCAAAAACGATCCGCTGTGCCTGTTTTCGTTCCGCATCGAAGTTTCCCACGAATCGATAAAACGGACGAAAGAGAATCGATATCTGCAGCGGCTTCTCGGTCAGGTCACGTAAAGTCTGGTGAAAATTCACAAGACTCTTTCCCCCACCGTCAAACAGATTCTTGGTTTGAGCTCGTTCCCCGCGACCCACGGGTTGATCGCCATTGTACGTATAACCGGCATTGCCCTTCGTCACGATCGGCATCCATCTGTTATCGTCACTCCACCCTTCCCCGGCGCGAAGCCAATAACCACTCTGCCGTCCAATGCTATCCTTCATCCTGGAATAGCCGAGCCAGGAGAAAAGAAGAAGAACCGCCATCGCCAGAAGCCCGGCACCAAAAACCGCGAGAGCGCGCCGTCGGAGCAACTTCTTTGTATTGCTTGCACGGGTGACCAGGCCCCATTCGCGGAAGATTTTTTCCACGAAAAGATCCCGTAAAAAGAATGAAATCTCACGTTCCCATATGCGGCCGGCTGGAAGCTCTTCAACTGATACGCCCATTGCCTGCGCGAGTTCCTGATCCAGCTCCGCGCCTTCGCGCAGCGAGGAAGTAAAGTAAATTCCACGCAGGAACAGTGGCTTGGCCGACCATTCACCGACGACAAAAATGGTTGATAGGTACTGGCGAAGATTTGCCGAGATCAGCGAGAGACTGTTGGGAAAGGCATAGAGGCGATCCACCTCTTCGATGCGGCGATTGTTCTGGTCTTTGGCCACGGGATCCTCCAAAAGTCCCAGCCTGCGCCTGCGTAACCGCTCGACCACAGTGGCCAAATGCTGCTCGACTAACTCCGGACGGAAAGCGGCGTCCAGCGGATCTGGATTCGACCAGCCCAGCATCTGTCGTTGTACCTGTGGATCATCGACGCCTTCGAAGAACTCACGAAATCCGTTGAGCAGATCACATTTCGAGATAACAACGTAGACCGGAAAGCGAATATCGAGCTCGCGCTGGATGTTGTCGAGTTGTCGCGCGATCCATCCAGCTCGTTCCTGGATTCGTTTGGGCGGATCTTTGATCAGACTATCGGCGGGAATAACTAACAAGAGGCCATTGATAGGACAAAGCGCCCTGTGTTTTCGCAGCAGAGCGAGAAACTCCTTCCACTCGCTGGTAGTGCCAGGTACAACTTCCTCGAACAAAAGTCGCCCGGCTGTATCCAGAATGATGGCGGAATTACTGAACCACCAATTCATGTTAATGGTGCCGCCAACACCCTGAAACTCATCCTGCATTCCTGGAGGAAAACCGATTTCGCTACGCCGGATCGCCTCCGATTTCCCGGCGGCCGGCTCTCCGATCACTACATACCAAGGAAGCTTGTAGAGATCCTTACCGACCGATCGAAACTTATCGATGCCTTCCTGAAAACGCTTCCTCAAAGCATCGAGCCGGGCACGACGTCCCGGGTCGCTAATACCCTGGGGGGTAGCTAGGCTATTCTGTTCCAGTCCTCCAGAAAGTGCGGCCTGCTGGCGCTCCCGGCGTTGTTTGATGATGAAGGCATAAATGCCAAGTGTGATAACGACCAGAAGCAGCCCTATCGCGACAATTAGCGCTACAATCGGGCTGAAGGCCAGGCCTACTCCGATGATGGAGAGAGCTGAAAGAATGTAGATGCTATTCCTGAGCCATGTGGGCAAATTAACGAAAGAGCTAAACAAATAGACAAGCTCATTCATCAAATTGAAATTCATAGAATCAGCTCCCCAAATCGCTATCTGCTTAAATCATGACGCAGAATTTCATGCAGAGATTGAGCGAGACCTATGGAACCGACTTTGAAGAGATAAAAGTTGACCGCTAAAGCGACGAGGCAAAGAGCCAGAAAGATGAGAGCGATCGCTCCGATCTTAATGGTTGGTTTCTCAATCAGATTGCGCGTGTCTAGATATTGGTAAGCCTCGGGGCAGATTCGCGCCGTCGGGTCCGGTTCCATCACGCCGGAAATGCGCTTTGCGATGGTCTCCATCTTCTTGCGCAAATACTCCGGCTGAGTGGCATACCATCCAGTAAAGCCCAGCCCAAGGCAGACATAGAAAAAGACGAGTCGCTCAGTCGCCTCTTTGCTCGGATCGTTTAGGTTTTCCTCGAGAAAATCAAAGAATTTCTCGTCGCCGGCCAGCTCTTCCTTCTCGTAAGCGAGTCGATTTTGGTGCCACTGCGCCGCACAGCTGAGTTTGCTCTCGGCGATCATTGAGTCGATAAAGAAAATGGTCGGCATTTCCAATTTCTTTACTTGCAGCGCGAGCAATGGATTCGCCTGCGCGTTCCTGGTGATGGACTCGAGATGGCCTCGAATGGTTCCCCTCAGGGCATTGAATTCAATCTTCTCACCGCCGGCCTTGCGCGCGATGCGGCTGAGCATGCAAACGTATTGAAAGAGCGGTTCGTAGAGATCCAGCAAAGTCACAGGCAGGTTACTTTGAGCCTTCACCTGCGGTTGCCGGCACCGTCATGTAAAGATTCATATCGAAATCTGAAGCTCCTTCATCGGGCCAGCGGATCACGGCGGATTTTTCAGCCTGAACCTGTTCCCAGGCGCGGGCCGAGTTACTCCGCAACAACCTAAAGTAGTGCAGCCTGGATTTTGCCGGCAACTCAAGAGGAACAAAGCGTTCCTCCTTTAACAAGACACCGCGAATGGCACGAGATGCCATGCTCTTGGGCATGATCTTGAATTCATCGGGGTTCTCAACCAAGTGCGCCAACGCACGCGGATCCTCCTTGGTTTCGATTCCGAGAAAATAATCATTCGGGACGGTAAAGTGCTTCTCTTCGAACACGGCGGTGTAGAGACCGGCTACCTTCGTGAAAGGAACCTTCATGAACATGGGCGCGACCGCGCCGCGCAAGAGCGAGCGAATCTTTGAGCTAAGCTCACCAAAGACGAGATAGGGATTGTCATGATCATAGGTCGGAACGTCAAACACATCGCGATCCGGGTGTAAGGCTGTTAGTTCCCCGAGTAACTCGCGAAGCTCAAGATACATAAAAAATGGTGGAACGTTCGCAGCCTCTGAAAGCGACGGTAGCCGCGCGCTGAACCGGTTGAGCGTGCGCAATCGCAACATCTGCTCAAATAGAACACCGCGCAGGTTCTCCAGACTAAAGCCACCGCGAGTAAGTTGCACAACCAGCTCCTTCCGGCTCGCTTCGACCTGGCTGGCAAGGTCTCTGACCAATTCTTTAAGCACCGGAGAACCATTCAGGATGAGACATGGACCACTGTATTCGGAATCCTGTCGCGGCATTCCCACATCTTGTCCGGTTGCTCGAACGATGCGAAGAAGAGGGATGACTTCGAGATCGGAAGGATCTTCATTCTCCAGGAGCAAACGCGCGTTGATCCGGCGCATCAGAATCGGCTTGCGGTTCTCCCCGGTGTTTTCGTCCGCGCATTCCATTTCGTTCAAACGATAAAGCACCTTCATGCGGGAGTCTGCCTCCTGCCCCGGCGCAATTGTGTTCGCGCGGGCATCGAACCAAAGCGGGACGCCCAGACCTACGTTCAGTGCTCCCCCACTTGTGGCGAAGGCCTGCTTGATATCAATAGCAGGCAACTCGGCCTCAGCCGGATAATTTACCTCAACTCCACTCGGCATGATCGCGCGCAGTCGATCAAATCGCAGGCGCATGTTTTCAAGCTCATCGGTATTAAGCCGCGCTTCTATGACACCGTACGGATACGCCCAAGACAGCCGGCGTTCGGCCGAAAAATTATCTAGATGCGTTTTCTGAAACTGCTGCAGGTGCTGCGGCTGAAGAAACAAGCCCTCATGCCAGTGTATTTGAGCAGCCATCTATTATTCCGACGTCTTGGCGGCATCTGCCCCCAAAACGAGCTTTTCGGTGTATTTTTTGACCGCGTCAAGGATTTCTCTTTCCGCTGCCGCCTCGTTCATCTCGGCAAAAATCACCGTGTATTTTCGCCAGCACTTCTTCTCAATGCTTTCAAAAACACCCGGCTCGGCTTCCGCTTGCGTTCGAATTGCATCGGGCGACAAGCGCTTGAGAAATTTCTGGGTATGAATTTCTCCCACGGTGCCCATCGCCGCCATGAGACCGGAGATCAGCTTACGTGTCTTGTTAACCAATTGTTTCATTTGTTCGGTGGAAACTTCCGAATCTCCCGTTAGGTACGGCCCGAGTGTCTTGCGGAAATCGCCATGCTTACCCGATTCATGACGGATGATCGATCTGGGAGCGACATTCTTCCAGACCTCCCATACTAACTGATCGAGGCTGCAGGCGAATTCGGTTAGGACATCGAGGATCCGGAGGGCGCGCGCTTGATCAAGGCTCTTACCAGGCGCGAGTTTTTGAAGGCGTTCCTTTAGTTCCTCTGGAATCTCCGTTAGCCCATTACTCCTGGGAAGAAAACCGGCCGCGGCAAATTGGGCTACAATCCCCTCGCTTTCGGGCGGCGACATCCCTCGCATCAGACCGATTAGGCGGTCTACCAAAACAGATGGCGTCTCCGGCACAGTTGCTTCCGCAACTTTGGCTGTGCCGGCACCATTTTCCTTGCTGGCCTCCGGCACTGGAAATTCCATTGCCAGCGCCTCGATGCATTCCTTGCGTTGTCCAAGTGCCACGGCTTTTAGCGCCTGCTCCAGCTCGTCGCGCAGACTTCGCTGCCGCACTTCAAGCGGATCATCTGCGAAGCTGGCTTGCAACAATCGTAGCCGGGCGGCGAGCCCAGCAGCCCACTCCGCCGCTTTGACCGGAGTGCTCTTCATGGCTAAGAGTTAATGCTAAACCGCACGCAATCGCAATGCCAATCTACACTGCGCAATATAAAGGCGGACAAAAAGGCTTTGTTTCGAAGAGCACAACAAATATAAATGAACATGGCATCCTTTGCCGGAAAGGAAACGACCGAGCAGTTTCAGAAAGGTTACCGCGCCGTTCCGATTTCGGAAGCTGACAAGGAGAGCGCACTTCGATTGTGTGCGGTGGTTCGGGAGGCGCCCGATCCAGTCGCGGGTATTTTCGTTTTGCTGCGGGATACCACCGAGGAATCGATTTTTCTCGGTTGCTTATTAGATAAAGGCGGTCACGTGCATCTTTGGGTCGAGCTATGGATTCAGAATATCAATAACCTCGAGGCGAGTATTCAGACTCACCAAGAAACCTTCTCAAATCATTCTTTAGACGAGCGCTGGAACAGGCGCGCGGCCTTCTTTGCCCGCCGGGATAGGTTTAGCAAAATCGAGATTGCCTCGGAAACGGCTCATCCTCTGCCGATCTATTTTGACCTAGCGGTCTCGGAACCAGTCAATCCCAGCGATAACACGTCATCAGAACCGTGGCAGCTGTGCTTGGACGACGCACTGCTGGAAGCGCGTGGTCTCCCCCCGTATAGCACTTCCCTCATGCGTTACCTGTACGTTCGTAGCGCAGCCAACCCTGTGTTTTTGCCGATGACAAACCGATCCTTACGAAACGAGTCTACTCGGGAGCCGGCAGAGGTACTTGGTCCGGTTATACCACTTAATGCCGATGGTGGCCTTATGATGGCACAAAAATTCTCACCATTAAGTCTGGAAAACTACGTCGACGTGCTGGGCGGCCAGCCTTGGAAAGGTATCGAAGAGGGAAACAAACTATTCAAGCTCGAAGGCGTTTACCGCACGTTACAGAACTCTGATTTGATTAAACAGGGCAGCGCGCATCTTTTTCTGGGCAAGCGCGGGAACGCCGGCCGGCTGATCGAGATATTCTACCTAAAATTGAATCTTCTCCTGCAGGTTTTCCAACTGGTACAGGAGTTTGTTCGGCATGAGCAACTACCTTTTCTTAACCTGTCCGCGGACAGCTTTCGGGTAACTCTTGCTGAGACGGGAACAGGATTGCCATTCTTATGGTCGGCAAAAGTCCGGCTTGCGGCGCTCGGTTGCGCTTTCCCATTACCAATTGAATCTGGGGAAGCAAGATACTTCATGGCCCCCGGACTAACTCACACCTCCATTTATCGACCGGTTACGCCCACTCAACCGGTCAATGGCATGGCCGCGGTCCGAATTCGCAAAATCCTGGCGCAAAAGGATGAGACCATCGTTCTGGAGGGCACAATCTCAACGCAGGAAAGAATTGATATTTCACAGACCGATCTTCTTTGGATCCAATTGACGCTGTCCTGTGGTCGAGTGGTTTTCTATGCAAATCTCACTGAGGGAGCGGCGCAGGGTGAGCGTCGGTTTCGCACGATACCGCAGAAGCTTCCAGAGCATGTGGGTCTGGCGATTCGCTCTGCAGAAGGGGTTCGTTTTCCAAATGTTCCTTTCGAGACTCTGCCAATGCGAAGCTCCCCGGCCGATCTCTACGCCCTGGCGGTGATCGCTGTGCGCACACTGCTTGTGAATGATGAAACCACACTGGCCATCGCTTTGGATGAGATTCAGAGTCTTGCCCAAGCCGTTGCCGACAAGGAGCCGCAAGGCGTCGAGCTTCCCACTCGCCTGCGCAACCTTGCTACTATTGACAGTCGGTGGTCTGCCTCACTTGGCCCGCATAGGCTCTTGAATCCCCAAGCACTCACTCCACAAGAAGCTTCGACTTACCTTCCGGACGGTCTTTGGTGGGATACAATCGCACTGTTGATCCGATGTTTCCCAGGAGCCACACCGGACTCTTTCGCCGCCGATCTAGGAGATGCTCCGCACCTGGCCCTGCACGCCGTTTTCGAGCCGGCGATCGATGCGCTTGAGAAGATTTCCCTGCGAGCCCGGAGTCTTCTCTTCGTCGATTGGAAATACAATTCCGAGATCACCACCGTTATTCAAGCTGTGTTGCGGCAACATCTGGAAGAGCTTAGCTATCAGCCTAAAGCTTAGCACAAGCTACCTGGGTAGCTCGTCAGTTACTTTCGTGTTAGCCTTTTTGTCGGTGACTCGAGGTCTTCGATATTAACCGCGTACTTAATGCCGTTCACTTCGACGGTCTGCCCCGTCGTGAGCGGGGCGATCTCGCCAACACCCAGTCGAAGATCATTGACCAGCACTGCTGCGGTGGATTTCTGCTCTATCCAGAAAAAACCCCCGAAGTATCGTAGCGCACCAATTGTTGGGCCAGCCGCCGGGAGTGTGAAATCCAATGACGATGCACTAACACCGAATACTGCCGTCGAAAACAACCACAAGGTGACGTCGACGTCGCTGTGCTCGTTAGGAACAAACACGATTGCGCCATTCAGCGATGAACCACTTTCGGCTATCTGCCCAATCCAATCGTTCAAATTGACGATCACTGGCACTTCATTTGTTTCGTTCAGAAGAGGAATGACCTTGATTGAATAAACGCGAGCGAGTTGAATCTCGCCCGACTCGACGAGTGGGAGCGCGTTTGTTGGAGAAAGAGCCTTGGTCTGAAAGGTAGATCCATTAGCGCTGCCACTCACCTCCGTCCGGCGACCGTCGCCATCGAAAAGGAGTATCTGCTTCCCTTCACACTTGGCGGTAACGTGAACCTTGCTTAGCCGTTTGCTCTTTGTGTCATTTGTTTTGTTGCGAGGTAGAAACCGGGTTACGAGCTCCACGTGGCCCAAGCGGCCAATGCGGAAAGAATTTCCAACATGAACGGCGATTTGTTCGGGCGATTCGACTGGGACTCGATTAAGTCGCAGAGCCCTCCCTTGTTGTGCCACCTGTAGTAACTCGGGAGGAATCATCAATTCCCCCGGCGCAGGCTCTTTAAATTCCGGCACCGTCTTTATCAGTAGCTTTTCTTCAAACACTTCCGGCGACTTGGAA
>Ga0126381_100002365_pt1 | contig 20336 bp, 14 predicted proteins | sample PanSoiMetPlot_28_FD_96465 | JGI IMG/M metagenome (GOLD analysis project Ga0126381, IMG submission 96465) | Tropical forest soil microbial communities from Panama - MetaG Plot_28 | ecosystem: Environmental > Terrestrial > Soil > Tropical forest > Bulk soil | place: Panama | collected 2016-02-17
CTGGCGTCGTAGCAGGAATTAATGCTCGAGTTGCAGCCGGCAGTCGAATTGGGCACCGGGATAATTCCCGTTCCTAAAATCGCAGTCGCATTCCGGTTCGGAAATTGGTTTCCGTTGGGATCAAAAATATGGTTGTAGACGGTCGCGCCGCTTGCTGTTGAGTAGCTGTACGGTCTGAACCACGGTGTGCTTACCACCTGTCCGCTTATCGTCGGAGAAGCTGTCGCGGCGAGGCCCGGACAATCCGGATAGGTCTTCACACCAGGCGCAGGCGGCGTTCTGAAAAAATTCTTGCTTCCATCAGCTGCCGTGTAGAACTGGCTCGCGCTGGGACAAACATCACTGAAATCACCGTTGCGTTCCGCCGCCGAAGGTACTCCCTGATTGAACTGGTAGGGTGTCTTTTCGTTGCGATACTCTTCCGAAAAGAAAAAGAACGTTTTGTCCTTCTTTGTGTTGTAGACGCCGGGGATATAGAGCGGTCCGCCGACAGTGCCGCCTAAATCGTGCCGCCGGTAGAGAGGCGCGCCCTTGGTCTCGTCAAAGAAATTTCGAGCATTAAAGGCCTCGTTGCGGTTGAAGTAATAAAGGTTGCCATGAAATTCTGTTGTTCCCGATTTGGTGCTGACGAGCACCGTCCCCGACGCCGTTCGGCCGTACATTGCGCCATAATTCGATGTCAGAATCTTCATCTCGCCAATCGCGTCCAGGCTTGGATAGACGATCAGCGTATTCACCGCTCCGTTAAAGCCAACATTCAGCAGGTCCGATCCGTCCAAATCGAAGCTGTTATATTCAGTGCGGCCGCCGTTCACACTGAACGCAGCACTGCCTTGGACGCCGACCGAAGCTTCATCCTGTCCTGTCTGGTTACTCACACCGGGCGTGAGCGCGATGAGTTGGATGAAATTACGCCCATTGAGCTGGTATCCGGTGAGTTCTTTGGTATTGAGCGTGTTGTAAACCGAGGGATCTGACGTCTCGACTCGGGGCGCATCACCTGAAACTTCAGTGACTGTTTTGGTGCCAGCCGGCGAAAGCGTGACGTCCTGTTCGATCGACTGACCCACGATAAGTGCAAACTGCCCACCTTGGAAAGTCTCAAATCCGACCAACGAGACAATCACACTGTAGGTGCCGGCACGAAGCCCAGTGAATGAGTACTGACCTTGCGCATCGGTCGTCGTCTCTTGCGTAGGTGCCACGTTGCTGTTGAGCTGAACGGTCGCATTCGGAATCACAGACTGTGTTGCATCTTTCACTGTGCCTCGCACGCCCGTGTTCAATGAAACAGATCCTTCTTGCGACCAAGCGATGCAGTCGAGAAGCAAACCAAGAAAGACGATTAGCAACGAGAAGAGCAAAATACGCAAGTTGGTCGAAACCCCACCACCGAATCGGCCCTAGAGTCAGAGATACAAAGCCCCCGTATTCCGCCGTATATGTTGTCCCAACGAGCCAGCGGTAGCTTATTGCTTTCGATTTAGAGGTCATAGCTTTTTTACATTCGGTCAATGAAAAATTGATGAAAGGGTCGATGGGATTCGTAGTTACTTGTGGAAGATTCGTAGTTACTTGTGGAAAAGTTCACACACGAATTAAAAGCGTGAGCTGGGCCTGGGGCTTTCCGGGACGGTGAGAAGCTGATCATGAATCCAGTCAAGAAACGTCCCGCCAGCGGTTGCTTGGTATTCGGCTAGGGCTCGATTTGAAGGGATTTTGAGAGTCTGCGGCGGTACAGCCGCTTCAATACGTTTTCTGGCATCGGCGGGAACAGTTTGCCCCTCGTTCATATACTGGAGCCGGATCGGTATTTTCAAACCTGGCAGCCACCGGATCGGATCGAGATTCGCCACTGACCTTAAAAATTCCGGCTTCAGATAGAGCGCGCGTTCTGTCTCGGGAACAACGCGTGACTTCGCCAGCCAGTTCGGCCAATCACCCCACGGATTTAGGAGGTCAATGGCCCTGATACGAGGATCGGCCGCCGCGGCAAGCGCGGCAATTGCCCCGCCCGACCCTTCGCCGAATATTCCGACACGGGTCATATCCATGTCGTTGCGTGTTGCCAGATAATCGAGAACCATCTGAACATCATGCGTCGTACTACCCAGCGATTCCTGAAGTTCGCTGATGAACCATTGCCTCATCGGGCGATCGTGATAACGGTGACCGGTCAGCGCAGATGCAAAACCCACCGCGGCAAACCCGTTCTTGGTCAATTCCTGACAGAAACGTTCATTAAGGAAACGGTCCGTTTCAGTTGGATATGTGTACAAATAAAGGATGATCGGCGGTTTGGCTACCAACTTTGGAATCATGACGAATAGGTAGATAGGATCCGCAGGACGCCACGCGACCTCTACCAACTGCCGTGTGAAGGTGGGTTCTTCGTCGGTTTCTCCGACCAACGGTTCTCTGGCTTTGAGTTCGCCCTTGGAGATGTAAATGGAATTCCAGTCTTCGTTCGGGCGATCAGATTTTTTGGGCGAGTCCGCCCCAAGCAAATTTGAGAGGAGCAACGCCGCGGCTGCTAGAAATGACCAATTCATTCAGAGAAGGCACGCGAAGGTCGACCGGTCACAGACGGCGCCTTCGCGTTAAGTAAACGTGACCAGAGTTATTGATGGCAGTTAAGAACGCCCGGAGCTGGTCCCTTTGTTTCGATGCAGCCACCAACGTCGCCACCTGCTTCAGTCTGACCGCTTAGACCGTTATTCGGCGCGACACCCGCTCGCTGGAAGTGTGACCGATACAATTTCAGGCCGGGATCGCCGGCGGCAGCATTGAACGGAACGAAGTCAGGAACAGTGCTATTCACGTTATTCTGCGTCGCAGTAACAAGATTCTGGGTGTTGGTCCGATTGGGTCCACTCGCATCCGTCACCACCCTGAGAACGGACCAGGACTTGTAATTCCCGTTGCGCACGTTGGGGAAGGTGCTGCCCGGAGCAGCTGGACATGCAGCTCCACAGGGTGGCAGAAGTCCATTTGAATAAGTCGCGTGAATCGGATCAGAGCTGTCCACCATCAGGTAGTGGTAGCCGTTGTTATTGGCAATCTTCGAAAAATTGCCAAAGCCCCAGAAGGAATACCCGATTGAATCCTTTGTTGATGTAACAGCGCTGACGAGTTCGCCAGTGCCAATGGCGCGTGTGCGCTTGCCGCCGGCAGCGCACGCTTTGTTGAGGGGGTTCTGGGCATTGACACCGTTTTCTTGTGAATTTGCCTGGCCGCCGCCGAAGCCTTGGAATTCTGTGAACTCGGCAGTATTCATTGTTCCGGAAATCGGCTCGCGCTGAACAACAGTCACCGGCACTCCTGCGATAGCGCAATTAGTACCGCTAAAGATCGCCTGCAGGTGCGCATGGGTCATATTATTTGTCACTCCCGCCTTCCCGAGACCATTTGGGTTGGTACGGTTGATGAAAAATACAACAGGTGCCGCTCCAACGGGAATCGTGACTGATGCCGGCACTTTGAGTGAGGGGTTGAACGGATCCGTCCCACCGCCGAGGCTAAAATTCACGGGTTGCGCAAAAGTGCTCGAATAGGCACTCTCGATCTCGGTACCAACGAGTGTGTTGGGTCCCGAACCATAGCCTAGGCCACCCTGCGGTTGTTGACCGAGTACGCCTACAGCACGTGATTGGGCGAACTTGGCGTCCTCAGGGCGAATGTCGGTAAAGGCAGCAGTAAAGGGGTGACTGTTAAGAACTCCGTACACGGCTGGAGGCAGTGCTGCGGCATCTGCTCCCCAGAGATTTGACGATATGAGGTTCTGTCCGTTTGTTATCTCCGTGTCCGGCGAGATCTGGAGCCTGGCTCGCGGGACCGCGAAGAAGGCACGGTTTCCAACAACCGAATCCACTGAGATGTAGGCCCATACCTTACTCTGGTCCGCACTCCAGACAACCCACAAGTTACCTCCCTGGACTGCGATCGCTGAGCTACGGGAATCAAAAATCTGGGCGCAATTTGCTGGGCCACAAGATCCTTTGATTGTGTAATGGTGTGCGCCGGCGCCGGCCAGGTTCCTGAAAGCGCCGATTGCGGCCGTTTGCCACAGCGCCGAAGAACCTGCGCCAATCACCAGGGCCGTTGTTTGGGCGTTGGCCGCCGGAGCGACCATTGCCGCGGCTGCGATAGCAGTTACAAAGAACAGTTTGAGTTTTCGCATTGCAAATAGTCCTTATTTTCCTCACGATTCATCGTTATCGGCTCTTTCTTTTTTTCGAATTCCTTCAGGTAAAGTCAAGTCCGGTACGTAAGATAGTTTTCCAAAATGACAGTTTGGTGACCCGCGCGTGAAAGTAAGAATACTAGCGACTAGGAGACTAACCAAACACGTTTGTAACGAACTGCGAGTGGCCTACAAATGCGGGATCATTCTTATCTGACTTCTTCAGATAGAGAGACCAACTAGACACTTCGGTTAGCAAGCTTTACTTGACATCCATCCCGACGCTTAAATGTTTGGTGGAGAACGGACTAGGTTAGGTTAGACTTGGGAACTATGTCGCGGGTCTGTCGTAACGCGAAACTTCCGAAGCCGCAGACGGAAGCAGTATCCTCGCGCAGGATGCGATGCATGCGCTGCCGTTTCACCGCAATTCGCGGCGACGTAATTCAGGTATGATCCGAGGCCGCCCATTTGCGCGGCATGCCAAGTGCGATTCGCCGGATCGCGTCCCGGAACTCGGATTCCTCTAAAGCAGGGCTCTGGGAATTAACCAACAAGCTTGGGTTCGTCCTGGAAACGCGCTGCGGTCCTCTATCAACCCAATACACGTTTTGCTGCTTCAGCTACAGACTCCGACAGGAACCCAAACTTTCTCTGAACATCTTTCAGGGGCGCCGATACGCCAAACGTCCCCATGCCGATAACGCGTCCTTGCGGACCGACCCAGCGCTCCCAGCCTAATATAGAAGCCTGCTCAACACTGACGCGCGCGGTGATCTCGGGCGGCAAGACCGAGTCGCGGTATTGCTGGGGCTGTTGGGCAAAGATTTCCCAAGAGGGCATGCTGATCACACGCGCTTTAATACCCTCCGCCGCAAGTTGCTCAAAAGCCTGCACGCAGAGAGAGACTTCGCTCCCGGTCGCGATCAACATAACTTCGGGCTTGTTATCTGGCGCATCGGCCAGAACATATGCTCCTCTCTCGACGCCTGTCGCTGAAGCATACTTTGTGCGGTCCAACGTTGGCAGAGCCTGGCGTGTGAGCACAAGCGCTACCGGGCTATGGCGCAATTTCATAATGACTTTCCATGCTTCAAGCACTTCGTTAGCATCAGCGGGACGAAGGGTGATCAGACCAGGAATGGCGCGGAGTGAAGCTAGTTGTTCGATCGGTTGATGCGTGGGGCCATCTTCGCCGACCCCGATCGAGTCGTGGGTAAAGATATAGATGGTGGGCAGCTCCATGATGGCGCTTAGGCGGATTGCGGGCTTGCAATAGTCGCTGAAAATCAGGAACGTGGAGCCGAAAGGACGGGTCTTCGAGAGCGAAAGCCCGTTGAGAATAGCACCCATCGCGTGTTCGCGGATCCCAAAATGCATATTGCGACCGCGGCGGTTATCGACCTCGAAGTCCCCGAAGGTGTCAAGTGTAAGTCGTGTTTTAGTAGACGGTGCCAAGTCCGCCGCACCACCCATCAGCCAAGGCACGTTCCTGGCGAGTACATTCAGCACCTTGCCGGATGAATCGCGCGTTGCCAGACCCTTGGGGTCCGCCGGAAAAGTTGGCAGGTCATGGTCCCAATCGTCGGGAAGCTGCCGGTGCTGCATACGATACAGCTCATCCGCCAGTTTGGGAAAGACTTTGCCATACCCATCGAACTTTGTCATCCAGGCTTCGCGTAGTTCATGGCCGCGCTTTCCAATTCCCTCGGCAAAATGTTCCCGCACGCTGTCGGGGACAAGGAACTTCGCATCTTCGGCCCAGCCGTAAAGACGCTTCGTCAGCCGGATCTCATCTTCGCCAAGCGGCTCCCCATGTGCGCCACTGGTGTCCTGCTTGTTCGGAGCCCCGTAGGCGATATGGCTGTCCACGATGATGAGCGTGGGCCGGTCGTTGGTGTTGTGAAACACATTGAGAGCGCGCTCCAGCATATCGAGATCGTTGGCATCGCCCACACGTGTTACGTTCCACCCGTAACCTATGAACCTGGTTGCCACATCTTCGCTGAATGCTAACTCGGTATGCCCTTCAATCGTGATTTTGTTGTTGTCGTAAATCCAGCAGAGGTTTGAAAGCTTAAGATGCCCAGCCAAAGAAGCAGCCTCTCCCGAAATACCTTCCATGAGATCACCGTCGCCGCAAACGACATAGACTTTGTAGTCAAAGAGCTCGAAGCTCGGCCGATTAAAGCGGCTTGTCGTCCATAGGCCTGCAATCGCCATCCCGACGCTGGTTGCGACACCCTGTCCCAAAGGGCCAGTCGTGGTTTCAACACCCGAGGTCCAACGGTATTCGGGATGACCGGGGCATTTGCTGTCAAGTTGCCGGAAGCGCTTGATGTCATCGAGCGTGACGGAGAGTTCGCCAAGGGTCTCATACTGTGGGTTAACGGCTTTGACGCCAGCGAGGTGCAGCAAGGAATACAGAAGCATTGAGGCGTGGCCGTTCGAGAGAACAAAACGATCGCGGTTGGGCCAGATGGGATCTAGAGGATCGAAACGCAGAAACTTCTGCCAGAGGCAATAGGCAACCGGCGCCAAAGCCATGGGTGTGCCCGGATGACCCGAATTTGCCTCCTGGACTGCATCCATCGAGAGAGTGCGAATGGTGTTGATGCAGAGTTGATCAATATCACTCGCCGCTGCGATGCGGCTGGCCATTGTTGGCCGGCTAACTGCTTGGGTGGTCATTAAGCAGCCCTCCTATCAAACTTGAAATGGCATGTGATCTGGCGTAGCGAATTATACGCCATAATCCACTGAGTGTGGCTTTGGACGTGAAAGTCCGATGACGATTAGGATGAAGGCGAGCGTGAGGCCGGTTGGCAATTCCCTGCCGATGACTCGCTACCAATCGCGCATTCGAAGGGAGGGCGAGAGCAAGAAATTCGGCTGAAAGGATTTGGCTCGAGCCGGATTCTCAGATTTGTAGTGACACGCTTACAACCTGGCCCAGTGTTGTGTGCTGTCCCCTACCTGAGCGGGCGCATTCCTCAACCCACTCCTTGCGCCGTCACTTTGTTCTTAGTAAAACTTTCACTTCCCACTGGAAACTTCTTGGGTGTGGACTGCTCGTCGATCCAGGCAATCAGCTCCCGGTCAACCTGAGCATCGTTTCGCTCTCGGTAGGCGATGTGCGCCCAAAACCCTACCTCAGATCCATTCTTGCCTGTGATCTCCTCAATATATTCTTCGGTCTGTCGCAGGTCTTCGACAGCGATGGCTCGCAGATCAGCTCGATCCCCGGCAGCAAAGCGCATTGCTGCGGCAATACCTTCGTCATCCGCGGTGAGATCCCTAACGATGACACCATTGAACGGAATCACGTACTTTTTGGCCCCGTCGGCGTTCACTTGGCACACAACATCGCCGTTTGGAATCTGGTAGTCGCCGCCCACAACCAAGTCAGTATTTCCGATTTTGTGCAGCGCGAGGTCGACCTCAACAACCCGACCATCCAGACGTGTGAACCGAATGATGTGTGGAGGCACGCCGCCCTTACATCTGTTATTGACAAGCAGGTGATACGTGGGACTATCCGGGTTGTCCCGCCTTTTTTGTATCCGCTCCTCCAATTCAGCCCAAGCTTCCGATATGAGATTTCTCAGTTCATATTCGGAGAGTTTGTGGAGGTCTTGGTCCATAGGCGAACTCCATTTTAGCGCCACATCTTTGAACTAAACAAAGATTTTAGAGCGACATACACAGGGAAAAGTCCTGGTGTCCGACACAGGTCGCTCGCACGCGGAATTTTTCGTAGCTGGATTAATTAGCCACGCATCGTCATTTTATGAGCGCAGGTTAGGTTTGAGGGAAAGAGATCCGTCTGTATTCGTGGCCAGCCGGCAAGCCCACCTGACAGCGCGACGTAGCCCTTTGATCTCGAGCTCTGCTTTGAGCTTTAGCCGATCCTTCACCTCGGGCCGGGCCCCAGTCATACTTTTCCCAATTGTGTTCCGGGATAATCGCTTGACTTCGCGTGAGGGCAAGGCCTGCGGTTACGCCTGCAACGCCAGATTTCAGTAAGAATCCCCGTCTATTCATGCATTTCCTGCTTCGTGTATGGCCCGCGCAGCGCGAACCGCCGAACGCGTTGCGGCTTCCATGCCCCAGCTTTGGTTGTCGCAATAGGCGCCTGCGAAGAACACTCTTCCCAGCGGTTCGATCACCGCAGGCCAGAATTTTTGTAGCTGCCCTGGCTGATAATCGCGCGCTTCACATGCCATGGCCCATGGATCTCTCGACCAATCCACGACAATCGCGCTGTCGATATCGGCGGACGCACCTGGATAATAGCGGTGGAATAGAGTCAGGACCTGATCGGTAGTGACCCCCGGGTGGGAAGTTCCGATCAGAATGCCTCGTTCAGTTTTCACTTCCTCCGCAGTCGGCCAAAGCGGTCCCAGAATGGGCGAATTGAATTGTAGGTTTCCGCTGAGTCCGTCTCGTCTCCAGAATTTCGTATGTGATTGAAAGATAGGCCGGCTTTCGACGGTGTATGGCAGATGAGAAATTGCGAACTGTTTCGCTTCGGGCCACGGAGGTGAGACTGCAATCCGGCTTAGCATTACTGCATTCATAGCGCAGACCAGGAAATCGCCTTCAATTTCTTCCAATTGGCCGGCGCTCCGGATTGTGACTGCTACACCGGCATCGCCTCTCCGAATTGCAATCACAGGCGCATTCTTGCGGATACGCTGCCCCAATCGTTGCCCAATGGCGTCGGGCAGGTTCTGGTTGCCGCCTTTCACGCGGAAAAAGACCTTGGGTTCTTCGGGAATCCGGCGCATCTGCACGATGCGGCGCTTCCAGATCACATGTAATGCAGAGCTATCGGAGCCTATCTCGTCCACGGCAGAGGCAGAGGCGCCATCGCGCTTCAGCAATTCGCTCAGGGAGAGGTAATCCAGGGAATCGAGACCAACCCCGAAGGGCAGGTACTCATCCGTGATCTTCTCACCGTAGCGGTCGAGGTAGAGTTGCGTAAGGTTTGCGCCGGGATTACTCTGCAGGAAGCGCCTCTCTTTTGGGCTGTACTGCTTTCGCGACAATCGCGACCGCGCGGCCTCCTCTTCGCTGACCATGCGCCCGTCGATCAAAACCATCTGGTTGTCCCGATGCGGGTAGGGAAGCAAAGTCAGGCCGAATTCCTTCGCGTATTGATAGCAAAGTTCGTAGCCAGGGTATGTGAAATGCTCGGCCCCACAGTCTGCATACAGATGATCGGGAAAACCCTCGCGGATCGTTCGTACATGTCCTCCCGTGCGGTTCGACGCCTCGAGGACGGTTACATCATGCCCGCGCTTGCTCAGTTCCCAAGCACAGCTAAGTCCTGCCAAACCGGCACCCGCCACGATCACGCGCTTTGGCCGCGCAGTAGCCGCAACCGACCATAACAGATACGGATTCACTAGGAATGCCCCGGCAGTGAGAAGGTCGCGTCTTTTGAGTATCGAGAATGATGAAGGCAAGTGTGTCGCTTTTGAACCTCTTCGCCTTTGTAAGATGTTCTTCATTCTATTTCGAATTGGCTTCAAGTTCGGAGAACGACCGCCTCGAGTGTAGGCAATTCGCTCGCTAAACTGCGGAATTGTTAGGGATCCTTATGTGCGTGCCAGGTACGTTCCGATACTGAGGGTCTCTACATCCTGTATCGAACCCGATCTAGAACGTGAGCGAGTTCTCGAACTTGAAATTGATCTAAACGCGGCCCGGGCGCGCGAGGAAAATCGGTGGCAAAAATTCCGTCTTTGCACAATGACCATCTATGGGTCGCAATTGACTGGTGAATGGTTACCATTTCGAAATTTAGTAGCGGCAACAAGCGATTGAAGTTGTCACGACCGAGACGAGTGCGATCACAGAGCAGATCAGGGAAGCAGTCAATGTCTTCCGTGAGAAGGCGACAGCCTCCCATCAGCCCATGAGCACCTTGGACGAGGGCCTCCGGTAGCTGAAGTCCAGCGAAGCCGACGAGATAAGTGAGCATCATCTTCGAAAGCAGACCAAAATTTTGAGATGACTGGACCCGACGGCACAAAATCCGCTTTAAGCGAAGAGAAGTGTGGGTAGTCGCACTTGAGGATAGCGAGTTCATCCAGTGCGACTCGTGTTCCTGTAAGTGACGGGGAGTACTGAAAGATAAACGGCAAAGAAACCTTGTAGAGCACGGCACGCAGGTGCCCGATCGTATCTTCGGGAGTAATGGGAAACAGAAATGGAGGTAGGCACATGATTCCGCTACAACCCATACCTTCAAATCGACGTGTCTGCTGAACCGCTGCAAACGAAGACTGAGCCGTGATATTGAGAATCACTGGCAACCGGCGGCCTGCCGCGCTGATGATGATTTCCGCGACGGCATTTATTTCAATTCGGAGAGCTTCCACCACACGCGAGTGTTGTGAGTCGGAAGTTCGCATAAATAGTTGGTTATGGCTCGTCCATGAGGGAGTCCAACCAATATGGGACGACCAACGAAGCCAATCGAGCTGGGCACAGAGGAACGAAGCAAGCTGGAGGAATGGGCGCGTCGCCCCAAGACTGCGCAGCGGCTCGCACAGCGAGCGCGCATCGTGTTGGGTTGTGCCGACGGACTGGAGAACTGCCAAGTGGCGCGACAAGAATGATGCGTCTTATAGTGGTGCGTATCGTTTCCATCATTCGAGTAACAGAGGAACAAGCGAGTGAATTGAGGAGTATCGCGCAATCACGCGCGTTACCTGCTGGGTATGTGTTTCGAGCCAAGCTGATCCTGATGCTCAGCGAAGGCGCAACATTCGCGACGATCCGGGAGCGGCTGGGGACGACCAATCCGACCATCATCCGCTGGAAAGAGCGGTTTTTGGCAGAGGGCCTTGAGGGCTTGGATACCAGTCATCCCGGCCAGAAGCCGTATCGTTTAACGGCTGCACTGCGGGCCAAGATCCTGAACGCAACGCGCAGGAAACCGGCTGATGGCTCAACGCATTGGAGTTGTCGGAAGCTGGCAAAGGCGCTGGGAGTCAGCAAAGATGTGGTTCATCGGGTGTGGCGCGAAGCCGGTGTGAAGCCGCACCGCCTGGAGCGGCACATGGCGAGCAACGATGCCGATTTCGAGAAGAAAGCTGCCGATATCATTGGTCTGTACCTGCATCCGCCACAGCATGCAGCTGTGTTTTGTGTTGACGAGAAGAGCGCCATACAGGCTCTGGACCGGCTCGATCCCGTGCTGCTACTGAGTCCAGGGCGCGCCGAGCGTCACGGTTTTGAATATTACCGGCACGGCAGGCTGGCCCTGTATGCAGCCCTCGATACGCGGACGGGCAAAGTGCACGGCAAAACGGCCGCCCGACATGCCAGCGTGGAATTCGTCAGTTTCCTCGCCGAAGTCGTAGCAACGCGACCTCTCGGACAGGAAATCCACATTATTCTAGACAATCTCTCAGCCCACAAAACGAAGCTGGTGCAGGGCTTTCTAGACGAGCATCCCAACGTGCATCTGCACTTCACTCCCACCTACTCATCTTGGCTAAATCAGGTGGAAATCTGGTTCTCCCGTATCGAGCGTGAAGTCATTTCGCGCGGTATCTTCTCTTCCGTCTCCGATCTGGCACGCAAGCTCAAACGCTACATCCGCGCTTACTCGGCTCACGCCAAACCGTTCAAATGGATGTATTCAGATCCCACTCTCCACATCGGTAACGTCGTCTTTGCGACAGGCCACTAGCTCCTACAGACGAGCTAATGACCGATGATCGAATCGCTTTCGTTTGACAGAACGATGGCACAGACATCGACGTGAAGCGGACTTGTGAGGACTTTACTTCAGTAGGAAAGAAAGGCGTGAGCGACATCCGTCGAATCATGGCACGTTGAGACTCAGCTCAGTTCAGCTGTGGTGCTTCTCGTCGGCCGCGGGAAGTCTGTTGTAAGCTGGTGCGCAAAAGCGTGTGCTCATGAGAAGCGCCGGGCCGCCTGACAACCCAACTCCTATGCCGAAGAAAGTAGCAAAACAAATCAAACCTCAAGCGCGCCACTCTCCTATGGAGCACCCGCGCCACCAATATCCGCGGGAAACCGCGGAGTTGCAAAGGATCGCTCAGAGCTGCGGCCTCCTCGAGAAGATCAAGTGGGGCAAACCCTGCTTTACATTCGAGGATAAGAACATCGTCCTCATCCAGCGTTTCAACAACTACATCGCTCTGCTGTTCTTCAAAGGCGCTCTGCTGAAAGATTCCGAGAAGCTATTGTCTCGTGTCGGAGAGCACATGCAAGCACCGCGTCAGTTACGCTTCAGCTCTCTTGCCGACATTACACGCCTGAGTTCCACCATTAAGGCTTACATCGAACAAGCCATTGAGCTCGAAAAGTCCGGCGCGAAGGTCAAGCTCAAGAGAGCTACCGAGTTTAGGTTGCCTGGAGAGCTGCAAACAAGGCTTGACACAGATCCTGCTCTGAACAAAGCCTTTGCCGCTCTTACGCCCGGCCGTCAGAAAGGCTACATCTACCGGATTGCCGCTGCCAAACAATCTGCTACACGCGCATCCCGAGTAGATAAATACGCTCCACAAATCATGGCTGGCAAGGGGCTTAACGACTGAGTGGCAGCCGTCTTGGCTTTCGCCGGTCACATAAGTACTCATAAACACGCTTGGCTCCCGCCGGGTATTCCTTCTTCTGGCCGGGCTCCTGAACGTGGTGAACGCCGAGCTTGAGCTCGACCTGCCAAATCCCACCAATCTTGTGGTACGCTGCTTCATATCGGTTTCTATGCCTAGAAACCGGTAGGACCTCTGTATGAGTAAACTCGTTTCTAAGCCGCTGCAAGGCGCCCTCAATCTTCTGATCCTTCGCACACTGAGTCACGGCCCGCTGCATGGGTACGCAATCACGAACCGGATTCAACAGGTATCGGACAATGTGCTGCAGGTCGAAGAGGGTTCGCTATATCCCGCTCTGCATCGTCTGCAGCAGGACGGCTTAATTTCTTCCGAGTGGGCTACCTCGGAGACCAATCGCCGCGTGCGTTTCTACAAGCTCACCGTCAAGGGCCGACGCGCGCTGGATGCGGAAACCGGCGAATGGGAGCGCATCAACAGTGCTATCACGAAGATCTTGAAGTTCGCATAGGAGCGTTGCCATGGGGCTTTTTCGGAGATTGGTCGATACCTTCCGACGCGATCGTTTAGAAGCTGATGCACAAGATGAACTCGCATTCCATATGGAGCAGCGCGTGCAGGAACTCATGCGGTCCGGGTACACGCCGGACGAGGCGCGCCTGGTGGCGCGCCAGCGAATCGGAAACGGAACGCTCGCTTCTGAGGCAGCGGCCGAAGCGGATCTCGTTGTGTGGCTGGAGAACTGGAAACGCGACTTTCAACTCGCATTCCGGTCCTTCAAGCGCTTTCCGGTATTCGCTACGACTACTGTGGTCTCCCTTGCTCTTGGCCTCGGCGTGAACACCGTCGTGTTTACGGCAATGAAGCACGTTGTCATTGACCGGCTTCCCGTTCCAGATCCGGACCGGCTAGTTATCCTGCACAGCATTGGCGACATGGAAGGCCACATTCGCGAAGATGGCATGCAAAGCCACTTTTCGTACCCGCAGTATCGCGATGTAGCTGCCGCGTCGACACCGTACTTCGATGGAGTGTTGGCACGGCTCGGATCACGCGCGACGCTCACGCATGGCAGCACCACAGAGAGAATCCGCTGTGAACTTGTCAGCGGCAACTACTTCCAGATACTAGGAGTGACTCCATGGCGAGGCCGGCTACTCAGAGACTCGGACGATCGTGTTCCCGGCGGCCACCCTGTTGCCGTTCTGTCGTATGCGGTGTGGAACGGTGCGTTCGGGGCAGATCCCAACATCATCGGCCGCACTGTCCGGTTGAACGGATATCCATATCAGATCGTAGGTATTGCGCCGCCACAGTTCTACGGTATTGAGTTCGACAGTCCTGCGGGCGTATTCGTCCCTATGATGATGAAGGCGCAAATCACTCCCACGTGGGATGGTCTGAAGGATCGTCTGGATCACTGGGCGGTACTGATGGGGCGTCTGCGGAATGGCGTCGACATTAAGCAGGCCCGTGCGGCAATGTCCGTCCTTTACCCTCCGATCCGGAACAAGGACCTGGCGTTCATCCAACGTCCATCGCCTCAGTTCTTGCGCGAGTTCTCAAAGACACACATAGAACTTGCTCCGGGAGGCAAAGGCTACGCGGACATGCGGCAAAGCCTGGATCAGCCTCTACGCTTTTTGACCGCGATGGTCACGGTGGTCCTGCTCATCACGATTGTGAATGTGGCGAACCTACTCGTTGCGCGCAGTGCCGCACGTCGTAAGGAGATGGCCGTAAGACTTTCGATTGGCGCCGGGCGAGCCGCACTGATCCGCCAGGTCCTGGTGGAAAGTGTCGTTCTGGCGCTGCTCGGCGGGGCGTTGGGCGTTACGCTCGCGTATGCTGGCACGCCTGCCTTCCTGCGGCTGTTCACGGATAAGCTAAGTGCAACCAGCTTAAATGCACATCCCGACGCTCTTGTTCTATTCGTCATGGGAGGTGCCGCTATGTTGGCCGGCTTGGCTTTCGGCCTGGCACCTGCACTGTACGCGGCTCGAACCCCAGCGAGCGACGTGCTTAAGGAGACAGGAACTCGGGGGCACACGGGGGGTCATCTCTGGTTCCGAAGAACTCTCGTCGGATCGCAGCTGGCGTTTTCTCTTCTCCTGCTCACGGGTGCGCTGTTGTTCGTGCGCAGCTTGCGTAATCTCCAACAAGTCAATGTTGGGTTCGACACGGACCATGTCGTCACGTTCAAGGTCGATCCGAGCGCTTCGAGAATGTCCCAGGAGCAGGTCGCAATCTACAGCGAGCGAGTGCTCACGGCAGTGTCGGCTTTGCCTCACGCCGTTTCCGCGGGACTGGGGACCATGGGAATTCTCGAGGGCGATCAGTGGGGGATGGGCTGTACTGTGGAAGGCCAGCAACTCGGCGCCAGGAGTGACGAGTTGCGTTTGAACGCGGTGGACGCTCGCTTTCTGCAGACGCTACGAGTGCCCATGCGCGCCGGCCGATCTTTCACAGAGCACGACATGCGCCAGAATGTTGCAGTGGTGAATGAGACTTTTGCGCGCTATTTCCTGAACGGCGCGAATCCAGTTGGACGTCATTTCCAGTTCGGTTCCGAACACGGTACGCCACACTTTGATTGGACAATTATTGGCCTCGCAGCGGACACGAAACCTGACGATCTGCTCACGCCGCCGCGCCCCTTCGCATACATTCCATATCTGACGCAAAAAGACCTGCATACCCTGGTGTTTCTCATCCGTTCTGATGGCAATGACGGGCTGCTCATGGAGGAGGTCAAAGCCGCCATCAAGAAAGCGAATGCTTCTGTTCCGATCTATGACTTGCGTACGCTCGATCGCGTGGTGGACCAGAATCTATCTAGTCAGAACGCATTGGCGACACTGTCGGTGGTCTTCGCCGCGCTCGCGATCACACTCGCACTGATCGGGCTTTATGGCGTAGTTTCGTACTCCGTCGTCCGTCGTACGCGCGAATTTGGCATTCGAATGGCCGTCGGAGCGAAGCGCAGGGATGTGATCGGCTTAGTGTTACGCGATACCGCAGTGACAGTCACGGTCAGCGTTCTCGTCGCGCTACCGTTTGTCTTGCTCGGCGGAAGGTGGGTCGAGTCGCTTCTCTACGGCGTGAAACCAGGAGATCCATCGTTGTGCGTTGTGGCGGTACTGATCATTGTGGCGAGTGCCATTAGTGCAGCTGCTTTTCCGGCGCGGCAAGCGGCCGCGGTCGAACCGCAATCGGCTTTGCGTGCTGAGTGATTGTTCGCTGTCCACACTTCACATTTGTGAGTCAGAACGCTGATTTAGAGATCTCGACGGAACAGTGTAAGCGTCGAAATGTCCAGATCGCCTGTCCCCAGGGCGCCAGGAGCGGTGCCCTCCCACAACGGATATGTCGCGATACCCAGAAAACTGTTGTCGGTTCGGAGTGTCGGCGCGTTCGGCGCAGCTTGCTGGCCCGAGGCGATGCTCACCAGAGTCGCCGCCATCCAGGGCGTGACCATTCTTTTGAAACACATTTCTTTGTTGTATCGCCGTTCAGTTAGTCGCTTTCACCAATGAAAAGTCATGGCGTTGGCCCCGTTGACGAATTCGGAGCTCGTTATCCGTGCTCCTGCCGATTGGGACAAGAAACAAACACGTCTGCAAGCGTCTTACTTCTTGACCTGCTCCTTCATTTATTGATAGGATTTCCGCCTGCCCTGAATAGAGGAGGCTTATGGCGGACCATAATGACCCGAATGCAGTAAATCAAATTTTTTCAGATGTCGATTACAGCCCTGCTGATCTCTACGATCTGTTCGGCTGGCCCACCCAAGGCAGTAAGAACGTAGTGTTTGCGCTGACCTTTGCGTCCGCTCCATCGGCTGGCGTACTGGACACAGATCTGTTATATCGGCTTCTGCTCACCAGCCATCCCAGGATCGCTTGGCCTCACGGCGACGATGTCAGCCTTGACTCCGTACTGAAATACTTCGAAGCGGTCAAGGACAAATATCTCGGGGAACTGAAGACAGCGGAAATCCGCGTCACCGTCGATGCCCCGGATCGCGTAACACTGAAATTCATCGGCTTCCCGGACGGTGATTTTTCAACGACCCTAGAAGCAAATAAAGCCAGCGCAATTCCGACGGCGAACGGCCACACGATTCAGGCATTCATCGGCGGCCGTGACGATGCCTTCTTTAACGACCTGACCGGCTTCTTTCGATCAATCAACTACGCGCCGCAGTTTTACCACGTCCCTCACACTATGACCGAGGCGCGCGAACTGCCCATTCCCAAGACGCTTCTCGAATTGGAAGGCAATGAGCTATTCAATTACCGCCCGGACATGCCCAAATGGGGCTTCACGCAGCTCGACGGGACAACGCCGAAGCTCGATCTTCCGCCGGGCCCGTGGACCTGGAACGGAACCCGATACAAGAAGGATGCCGACGGCAATTTCAGATTTGTCTACGACGGAAGAGACTGCCGCGCGCAACAGAATTGTAACGCCATCGTTCTAGAAATCCCGCACTCCTTCATTACCCCCGACACCCAGGAGAACCGGCTTGTCAACAGCTGGGGCGAAAGCTGGGTGCGCAAAGCAGCCCATAAGATCGAGAGCATCTCCGACGACCCTTCCTGGCTTCGCCATCCATGGAAAGCCGTCCGCGAAAAGGAACTCGATGACGAACTGAGAAAGTACAAGCTCATCGACACAGATGGTCAGCCCTTTGCCGATGCCGCGCTCAGCGAACGCGAAAACGATCGTCAACTGGGCGCCAATAGTTTCTGGCTCGGACCGCACTTCATCAAACGCCTGGCCCACCTCGGCTGGGGCTTCGGGCCTTCTATCAGCGCATTGGGACTTCAAACATCGTTCGATCACGACAACTCTCCGGTGTCCGTGCACAAGGTTTATGACCTTGTGACGACTGCTTTCCCGCGCGTGGCTAAAACGCTGTTCCAGAAGCTGAACATGCCGGACTCATCGTGGAATCCGAAGGGCTTGCCAATTCCGCTGCGCCGGCCTTTTGAGATTTTCATTCCAAACGTCTGCTCCGTGGACATGGACACTACGGGCACGTGGCCGTTCGGACGTCGACTCGAAGATCAGGTGGCGACGCGCTTCCTCTCGATGTTCCTGGATATGGAAGCCGAATGGAAGGGCAGCAAGTACCATATAGAACTGCTCGCGGATCAATCGTTGTGGGATAGCGCGCCAATAGTTCCTAAGACGCCGCCCAATCCTCTGAAAAACGACAAGAAATTCCTCGATCGTTTCCCGTATTTGGCCGAACCCTGGCCAGAGAAATGGTAAACGCTGATGGCCGGTACTCTTCCGCTAATACAACTCCCCGGCTATGACGAGGAACTCAACCGGGCCGAGCTGGATATTGCGAGACTGAAATCGCTGTGCGGAAGCCATCCCCGCGATCTCGAAAAGCGCGTGCGCCTTTCCTACCGGTTGTTTCATCGCGCTTCCGTGACCGGCATCATGTTCCACTTCGATGCCGTGGACACCGCGATCCGGGGGGCGCTCGTGGACTTCGGCCCTTGCGAAGATCTGTGCCTTCTCAAAGCTAACCTTGACTTTCGCTTTCATCGCTTGGCGGACGTTCGGCGGGATTTGAACATGTGTCCGCTGCTTCCGGAGCGTTTCGAGGGGCGCGTGATCCTTGCCGGTGTCGATTTTGAGGAAGGCCGGTATGAAGCCGCTCGGCTCGAACTCGAACGCTTGATAACGGAAAATCGCACCTGGGACAACCTCGCCCGCCTCGCACACTGGAAGAGCAAACTGGGAGATCCGGACGAGGCCGACGCCTTGTTTGAGGAGGCGGAAAACGATCTTACAGCCAAACAGATGCGTTCATATGCATGGCTCGAATTGCAACGCGGCGTGCTTGCCATTACTCACGGGCGCTACGCGGACGCATGGAGGCACTACCAGCGGGCCGATGCCGCATATCCCGGACATTGGCACACTGACGAACACTTCGCCGAACTTTTGGCCGCGGAAGGACGGTTCGACGAGGCTGCCGCGCTCTTTCAGAAAGTGATCGAGCGTGCGCCGAAACCCGAGCTGAAACAGGCGCTCGGTGAGGTGTATGTGTTCTCCGGTCAGCCAGAGAAAGCAAAGCCGTGGTTCGACGAAGCTTTGGAGACCTATCTGGAATCCGTCGCACGCGGTGGCGTACATTATTATCACCACCTTGCCGATGTTTATGCAGATGCGCGGGAGAACCCGGCTGAAGCAGTGCGGTTTGCTCGAATGGATCTGGAGATGAGGTCTAACTTCTCGACTCAGACAGCAATGGCATGGGCCTTGTACCGTGATGGACAACTTTCGGAAGCCATCGAATACATCCGCATGTCCCTTTCTTCAGGAGTGCGCGACGCCTGGATTTATTCGACGGCCGCAACTCTGTTGGAAGCGGCGGGCCAAAGTGCAGCCAGCCGTTGGTATGCTGCGGCGGCAATAGAGATCAATTCACACCACAATCACTTCCACATGCACCATTAGCTCAAGCTATCTTAACCCCATGGGCCTGACATCCTACCAAAGAAGCACCGGCGTAGCACTCAATTTCATCAAGATCAAAGATGACGATCCTTCCTATTTCACTAAGGTCAAGACGATCATGGATTCACTTGACGCATTGCCGGTAGGCAATGCGCTTCTGACCGAGATCAACCACCAAGCGAAAAACGTCTTCATTGTGCCCACAGCCTCTGCCGCTAGCGGCAACATGTGCACATCAGGCGGGGATACGATTTTCTATCGCTTAGTCGCGGCATTTCGGGGCGCCGACGGTATGTCTGTGCAGACGGAATTAGGGCGCGCTCTAATGGGTGCTGCTACCGCCGGATGGACTCTGGAGCGAATCGGGACAACTTTAGCGGGTGGACTCTCGCCGGTTACTGTCAGGACGGTAAATAACTTAAAGGCGACGACGACGATGACCGCCGCAGCGCGGAAAACTGTGGGAGAGACCCTCGCAGACATGATCGAGTCAGTTGCAGATGCGAAAGCCCAGCCTACGGTTCTGTTTAATGCGCCGCGAGGGACCCACTCGGTCGGGCACGAACTAATCCGGTTTCTGCGGCCTTGGATGCGACCTGGGACTGGGGGCGGATCGAGAATCAACTTCAACCCGGACGGCAAACTTGGTTGCATGGGGGACAAGATGATGAAGCGTCCGCCCGCGATCGGTCTTGCGCACGAACTTTGCCACGCATGGCGTAACGCGATCGGGCAAAGACTATTTGACGACGCTACCTCCTGCGGCTTGGATGATGACGAAGTGATGACTACAGGGATCCCACCTTATCAATATGAGAAATACAGTGAGAATCTATTTCGAGTAGCGTGGGGCGACAATCTACCGCTTCGCGAAAATTACCGCTGATACATTTCTCACCAGTGCACGCTCTAGTGTGCCTCGGGCTGCGCGGCTATAATGGTCAGCTATGTTGCTTACGACCCAGCGCTCCTAACTCTGATTAGTAAACTCTTGAGCCCCCTCAGGCAGCGAGCACATCTGGCCCCCAAACAACTGCGAATGGAAAACAGGTAGGCGTAGCATTGTGGCC
>Ga0126381_100002367_pt1 | contig 20328 bp, 18 predicted proteins | sample PanSoiMetPlot_28_FD_96465 | JGI IMG/M metagenome (GOLD analysis project Ga0126381, IMG submission 96465) | Tropical forest soil microbial communities from Panama - MetaG Plot_28 | ecosystem: Environmental > Terrestrial > Soil > Tropical forest > Bulk soil | place: Panama | collected 2016-02-17
GACCTGCGCAGGTACCCGGCGAGTTCGGCGCGCAGTCCGGGCAGGCCATGCGGATCCGGCCAGGACGAGGGCTGATAGGTCCCCGCGGACCGCCACGCGCGCCGCCAGACGGCCGGCTCGACGCCGCCCGCCCACGGGATCCCGGGCAGCAACTCGATGACGTCTGCCGCCGTGGCGCCGTCCACGTCGTCCGCGCCGTCGCCGGCGCCGTCCGCGCCGCCGGCGCCGCCGACTCTGGCGGCTGGGCCGATCGCGCTCGCGGCAGCGCCGAGGGCGGCCTGGTAGCTGACCTCGCGGCCGGCCCCGCAGGCGGCCGCGTGAGCGGGCGGCAACTCGGGGGCGACATCGGCCACGTAGGTGCCCGACCCGTGGCGGCCCTCGAGCCAGCCCTCGGCGAAAAGCTGGGCATAAGCAGTCGTGACGACGGTCCGGCTGACGCCGAGCACGGCTGCCAGGTCTCTGGTGGACGGCAGCCGCTCCCCCGAGCCGAGCAGGCCGGCGGTGACCGCCACCCTGACTTGCTCGGAAATCTGCGCCGCCAGCGGACTGGCCGCATCACGGTCAACGACCACGGGCAGGTCCATACGCGAAGTGGTCATCAGTTCTTCTCCAGAAGTGGCTATTTTCGACAGTCCACTTTGCGAATAGGGTACGAGACTATGAGCGTTGACACCACCCCCCTGTCCAGCACCCCCCGCACCATGCTGCGCCGACACCGCGAGCGCGGCGCGACCGATCGCGCCGAACTGTACGCGGTGCTCGACGCGGGCTTGATATGCCACCTCGGCGTTGTCGCCGACGGGGTGCCCGTGGTGCTGCCAACCGCCTACGGCCGCGACGGCGACACGCTGTACTTGCACGGATCGTCGGCGAACGGCGCGTTCGGGGCGGCGGACGGGCAGCCAGTCTGCGTGACGGTCACACACCTTGACGGGCTGGTCTGCGCACGGGCGGTGTTCACCCACTCGGTGAACTACCGCAGCGCGGTCGTGTTCGGCACCGCGACTCGGGTCAACGACTACGACGAGTCCCTGCACGGCCTTGAAGTCATCACCGACCACTTGATACCGGGCCGCTGGGCGTCATGCAGGCACCCGACCAAGAAGGAGATGGCCGCCACCGCGGTGCTTACGCTGCCGCTGACCGAGGCCTCGGTGAAGATCCGCACAGGGGGTCCCAAGGACGAAGGGGAAGACCTCGGCCTGGACGTCTGGGCCGGCGTGCTGCCCGTCGCGATGACGTTCGGCGAACCGCAGCCAGACCCGCTGCTGCGCGAGGACGTGAAGATGCCCCCGCACATCCGCGACTACCGCCACTGACGCGCGCCAGGCTCGGGGATGCCCGGGGCCCACATGGGTCCCGCAGCAACTGGAGGCCCGGGCCCGCGGATCAGCCCTCTCGGTAGTCACTGGCGTGTCTGTGGCGCGGCCGGGTCTGGGTACCTCGCGCGGGAAGAGTTCGCTACGAAGAAGCGTCAGTTCGCATCTGCGCGCTAATCCAGTCCAGATACTCCCAGCTACCCCCTGAGATCACAGTGGCGGTGATCTCAGGGGTTTCATAGCTGTGGTTGGCTTTGATGTAGTCCTCGAGTTCGGCTATGCGCCCCGTCATTGTCTTCATGACTAGCTGCCACTCGCGCGCCTCTTCAAGCTCGCCCTGCCACCAGTACAGCGACTTGATGGGGCCGACGATCTGAACACAAGCCGCGAGCCGCGCGCTAGCGATGCCGCGTGCTAGCTGCTCTGCTGCCTCTTCGCTGTCTACGGTCGTCACAACTTGCATGAAGTCAGACATGCCGCAAGCCTAGGACTTTTCAGGGCAGGCGATAACGCGACGATCGGCCGGTAATAGAGCAGGACGTTGCCGGAGGCGAACTGCTGGATCTTCAGGAGTTTGAGGCTGGTCGTGCCGGCTCCTGCGAACAGGGATCTGCCCTGGCCGAGGATGACCGGGTTCACCATGATCCGCAGTTCGTCGAGCAGGCCCGTCTGCAGCAGGCTGGCGGTCAGCGTCGAACTGCCCGGGATCACGATGTCCTTGCCGGGTTGCTGCTTGAGTTTGGCCAGTTCCTCTTCGGCGTCGGTGCTGATGACCCGCGTGCCGGCCCAGGTGGCCTGCGCCAGGGTTCGCGAGACGACGATCTTGGGGGTGGTGTTCATCGCCTTCGCTACCTCTGGGTCGGACTGTTCGCCCGCGGGCGTGGGCCAGAAAGCGGCCATGCCCTCATAGGTGACGCGGCCGAACACCAGCGTGTCGGCTTCGCGGAGCTGCGCCAGAGCGAACTGGCTGAACTCCTGGTCGACGTTATGCCAGTCCAGGGCCTCGCCGGGGTCGGCGTGATAGCCGTCGGCGCTGGTCATCATGAACGAGAACATCTTCCGCACGGGTCCTCCAACATGGTCGCTTCGTGCCGCTGATCGGCTAGACGGCCGCGGAGTCCCGGGGTCATCGCCGGCAGTGGATCTTTCAGGCAGCCTCGGGTGGGGCGACCTCACCAGGCCGCTCGGCAAGCTTGCCGTTTACGAAGGTCGCTCCGGCCCGGCACTGCTCCGTGCGGGCGTGGTCAGCTCCCGCACCTTATTAGCGTTCCCGCTGCCAACGGGAACGCGCGGCTGCGTCGCGTCTGCGGTGTGCCCGACCTAACCCCCGTCGGCAGGCTGGGCTCAAGCGCCTTCCAGGGCGGAGTCCGGCGTCTTCGTCCCACACGTTACAGAAGTGCAACTTTGCTCACTTTCTGGATGCACATTTCGGATCTTTCGGGCACGAAAGTGGTCGAAAAGTGAGCAGAGTCGATCCTCTGAGGCTGGAGTGTCGGAGGGGGTACGGCACCGCGGCCGACCGGGGCCGGCGAACGTGCACCGGCGCCCGCGTGGCGCGGGTGAGCGTCCGCCGACGCCACGGATGATGGAAAAGGCCGTAATCTAGTTGGGATGAACGACCGGCTGGTATGGATCGACTGCGAGATGACCGGGCTCGACGTCGAACGAGATGCCCTGATCGAGATCGCGTGCCTGGTCACGGACGCGGAGCTCAACCTGCTCGACGGCGGCATTGACCTGATCATCAAGCCGCCAGCCGAGGCACTGGACCAGATGAGTGACGTGGTGCGCGAGATGCACACCACATCCGGGCTGCTCGCCGACCTGCCAAGCGGCATCACGCTCGCCGAGGCGGCCGAGGCGGTGCTCGCGTACGTCCGCCAGCACGTTCCAGAGCCGCGCAAGGTGCCGCTGTGCGGCAACTCGATCGCCACCGATCGCTGGTTCATCGCCCGCGACATGCCGGAGCTTGACGCCTACCTGCACTACCGGATGGTCGACGTCTCCTCGATCAAGGAGCTTGCCCGGCGCTGGTACCCCCGGGTCTACTTCGCCTCACCCGCCAAGCACGGCGGACACCGGGCGCTCGCCGACATCACTGAGAGCGTGCAGGAACTCCGGTACTACCGGGAAGCGCTTTTCGTGCCGCAGCCCGGGCCGGACTCGATGACGGCGCGGGAGATAGCCGCGCGGTTCGGCAACGCGCAGCCGGCGAAGTGACCCGTTCGATTGCGATGACCCGGGCCGCTATACTCGTTTCAGCCGCGCGGTGCCCGACGGGGCAGCGCGCGTTCTGCTGAGGCCGGTACGGCCGCGGCGACGATGGTGGGCGTAGCTCAGTTGGCAGAGCACCAGGTTGTGGTCCTGGGTGTCGCGGGTTCAAATCCCGTCGCTCACCCCACGTGTGATACCAGGTCAGCGGCCCCGTGCGCGGATAGCGCCGGGGCCGTCCCTTTTTTTTCAGTGTTCGATCTGCCAGTGCTCGCTGAGGAACTTGACGAGCGGCGGGCATGACCGGTCGGTGCGCCAGAACGCTTGCAGGTGGTGCAGCCCGGGCAGGACCGCAACCGAGCCGTGCGGCATCGTTTGCGCTGCCAGCTGGGCGTGGCGGGCCGCGTCATGCTCCTCGTTCTCGCCGCAGATGATCAGCGTGTGCGCCTGGATGGCGGGGAAGTCCGCCCAACTGCCTGGCTCGGCTGCCCACGCCTCGATCAGCAGCGCGAACATCTCGGCGTCCGTCCCGGCGAGGTTATCGATCAGCCAGTCCGGTGGTCGCTGCGGTTCCCGCGCGGCGAACCGCTCCATCTCGGCGCGCATGCCCTCCGTGCGGATCGCGGCGATCCAGGCGGCCACGTCATCGTCATCCTCGTCCGGCGCGCCCACCGCCCCGATGCCGGCCACGGCGCCGACCCGGCTGGGGTGACGGCTCGCCACCGCGTAGGCGACAGCGGCGCCGGCCGAATAGCCGAGCAGCGCCGCGCGGCTGACGCCGGCGTCGTCGAGAACGGCGATCACGTCCGTGACGTATTCGCTCATCCGGTGCGCTTGCGGCTCTGCCGGGCAGTCGCTGCGGCCATGCCCCCTGTGGTCCATGAGCAGGATCCGGTACCCCGCCAGCGCCGCGGTGTACCCGGCGAGTTCCCACATCCGGCCGTCGCCGCCGCCTCCCGTGTGCAGCAGGACGACGGGACCCGACCCGGCGTCCTCGTAGTACACGCGCACGCCCGCCCTGGTCACGTACGGCATCGCAGCCCCCCGTCGCAATCGTGACCGGATCATCTCACGGGCATGAGCGCGGAGAGCCAGGCCCCGGCCGCGATGACGGCCGGGGCCTGCGGGCCCGCTGAGATGCTGGCTCCTAGGGGAGCCAGGAGACGTGCGGGGCCAGCAGTGCGTAGCCGACGAACGCCACGGCGTTGATCAGGAAGTGGGCGATGATCATCGGGTTGGTCCGCCACCAGCGCAGGAACAGCACCGAGAAGATCACGCCCATGATCACGTTGCCGAGGAAGGCCCCGAACCCCTGGGTGAGGTGGTACGAGCCGCGGAACACGGCCGCGATCGCCACCGCGGCGACGGGGCTCACGCCGAGCATTCTCAGCCTGCTTAGCAGGTAGCCGACGACAAGCACCTCTTCGAGCAGGCCGTCCTGCAGCGCCGAAAGCAGCAGCACCGGGATGCGCCACCAGACGGCGGGCAGGCCCGCGGCCGCGATGTGCAGGGCGATCCCGGCCTTGAACGCCAGATAGTAAAAGCCGAGGCCGGCACCGCCGATCACTGCGGCGATCGCCGCGCCGCGCAGCAGGTCGCGCCCCGGCTGCGAGGCGTCCACCCCGATCGACGACGGCCCCTCGCCGTTCCTCGCTAGCAAATAGAAGACGAGCAGCGGCGGGCCGAGCGCGGAAGCGATGCTGACAAGCTGCAGGGACAGGTCGAGCCAGGGCCGTCCGGGCGCCTGCGTGAAGTTGAGCACCACGTGCTGCTCGCTGAGCGCCTGCCGCTCGGTCAGCGAGCCGACGAAGGACACGATCGCGTGCAGCATGTTGGAGCCGAGCGACACGGCGAAGACCGAGATGATCTCCCAGATCAGCAGCCGCCGCGCGTACCCCGACAACGGCGTCACCGACGTCCACCGGGCCCGCCACGGGACGGCGACGTCAGCGGCGGAACTACCGCGGTTCCCGTCTTCGGACGGCGCGGAGCGTCGCGCGCTCACACCGTGATGCTTACCGCTTCGCGGCTCCGCGAGATCATCCGGTAAGGGTGAGTGGCTGGTAGGCGGCCACCCGGACAGAGACGGTCACCGGCAGCGGGTCCGGCAGTCCGGCCACGCGATCCGCGAACTGGCCGGGGTCGACGTGGTGGGCGCTGGGTCCCATGGCGACGAGATCGCCGAGGTCAGCGTGTGTTAGCGCGACATGGTAGGTGAGCGTCTCGTCGGCCGCCAGGCTCATGCCCGCCATGCCGGCCGCCAGTCGCCGTGGCTTGTCCGGGTCTACGGCGAGCATGCCAAGGTCCTCGATCACCTCGCGCAGGTGGGCGCTCGTGGGCGTGACAAGAATGAACACGCCGTCAGGTGCGAGCACGCGAATTGTCTCCCCGGTGTTGCGCGGCCCGAAGGCGCTCATCACGATCGCCGCTGACTGGTCGGCCACGGGGAGCGCCCGCCACACGTCGCAGCCCACCGCGGCGGCACGAGGGTGGGCGCGGGCGGCGCGGCGCAGCGCGGGCTTGGACACGTCCATGCAGACGCCAGTCCGGGCGGGGACGCGGTCCAGGACCGCGGAAAGGTAGTAGCCGGTGCCCCCTGCCAGGTCGAGGACGAGCCCCGGCTGGCCGGCCGGCTCGTATCGGACGGCGAACGAGGAAAGCGCGTCGGCGATCGTGGCGTAATGTCCCCGGGCGAGGAAACGCTCGCGGGCGGCGACCATTGACGGGGTGTCGGCGGTTCCGGTCCGATCGCCGCCGACGTCAAGGTTCACGTATCCCTGCCGCGACAGGTCGAACGCGTGCGCGCGCCCGCAGCGCAGCGCACTGTCGGCAGGGGTCAGCGGCGTCGCGCACAGCGGGCAGCGAAGTGCCGCAAGCGCGGATTCAAGTGCCTGGGTCGCGAGCATTAGCTCCTGCACTACCCGTCGGGCCGTGCCGCGAAAACCCTCGCCCGCGCGGCACTCCCCCATCCGCACCGGGTGAGGCGGCGCGACGCTTTCGGTGGCTAGGTTGACTCACATGATAGATCGCCTTGTCATTTTCGGCGCGACCGGTGACCTTACGGCGCGCTACCTGCTGCCGGGCCTTTGCGCGCTGCATGACGCGGGGATGCTCGGCGACCGGTTCCGGCTGACCGGCGCCAGCCGCGACGACTGGGACGACGAGCAGTTCAGGCACTGGGCCGCGGCCCAGCTAGACAGGCACGCCGCGAACCTGCCGTCCGCGGCACGGCACGCGATCGTATCGGCATCCTCCTACCGGCACGTCGATCTCGGTGATGACCGCAGCGTCGCCGCGGCCGTGGCCGGGGACGGCCCGGTGGCCGCCTACCTGGCCCTGCCCCCGGCGATTTTCCCCGCCGCGGTGTCGGCGCTGCATGCCGCCGGCCTGCCCGCGGGCAGCCAGATCGTGCTCGAGAAGCCGTTCGGTGAGGACCTCGCCAGTGCCGTCGCGCTCAACCGGCTGCTGGCCGACGGAACGCCCGAAGATGAGGTGTTCCGGGTCGACCACTTCCTGGCCATGACCACAGTGCGGAACGTCCTCGGCTTTCGGCTTGCCAACCGGGTGCTAGAGCCGCTGTGGAACAGCGCGCACATCGAGCGGGTGGACATCATCTGGGACGAGTCGCTCGCCCTGGAGGGCCGGGCGGGCTACTACGACGGGGTAGGCGCGCTCAAGGACATGGTGCAGAACCATCTTCTGCAGCTGTTCTGCCTGGTGGCGATGGAGCCGCCGGTCAGCCTCGGGGCACGGGACCTGCGTGACCGCAAGGTCGACGTGCTGCGCTCGGTGCGGCCGCTCACCGTGGACGACGTGACACGGCACACGCGCCGCGCCCGCTATACCGCGGGGCGGATCGGCGACCGGGACGTCCCCGCCTATGTTCAGGAAGACGGCGTCGACCCGGAGTCGCGCACCGAGACGTTCGCCGAGGTGGAACTGCGGCTGGACAGCTGGCGCTGGCCGGACACGGCGTTCCGGCTGCGCAGCGCCAAGGCGCTCGGCCGCGACCGCATGGAGGTCTCGATGCATTTCCGGCATGTGCCCCACCTGCCGTTCTGGCACGCGGAAGCGTCGCCGAACGTGCTTAGGTTCGGGCTTGAGCCGGAGAGCCTGGAGCTGGAGCTGACCGGCATCGGCGCCAGGCGCGGCGAGCTCACCACCCTGACCCTCGCCGCCGCGCTCCAGCCGTCGGAACTGCCGGCGTACGGGCAGCTCCTGCACGACGTGCTGAACCAGGACACCGCACTGTCGATCCGCGGTGATGAGGCCGAAGAATCCTGGCGCCTGCTGACGCCGGTGCTCGACGCCTGGTCCAAGGACCTCGTGCCGCTCGAGGAGTACCCGGCCGGCTCCGACGGACCCGCCTGAGGGACTCGCCCATGATCATGGGTCAAAGGGGTGTTCGGGCCGTCTTCCTCGGCTTCCACTCGCCAGGATTCGGCGCCTGTGTGGAAGACGGGAGACAAGCTGGTATCCCCGGGTGCAGCGCCCAGGGTCCAGATGCAAAGGAGTCAGTTACGCTCATCGCGTGAACACCAGGGCCATGTCACCTGATCAGGTGCTCCGTGCGTCCGCCGAGTGGGTCTCTGTATGGTTCCCGGCGCACTCCGTGCACACCGACCTGGGCTGGCTGGAGTATTACTTGCTGGACGGCACCGCAACGGTCATGCGAGTGAGACCGGGCGACATGACGGCGGCGGAATTCGTAGATAGGGTGCTCACGGAGCTGGGGCGTCAGGGCGCAACGCAGGTTCACTGGCAGACTGGCCCCGGGTCCTCGCCCGCCGGGGTCGACCAGGTCCTGACAGGCCTGGGCGCGAGCGTTCACGAGACCATCGACATCTGCGCATATCCGCTTGATCGTGAGTTCCCGGTCGGCTCGCATGCCCCGGGTGTTTCTGTGCGGCCGGTCCGCAGCCGAGATGACGTTGCCCAGTTCGAACGCACCAGCGCGCAAGCCTGGGGCTACCCCCCTCCTTCCGAGGAAGACATCGACAGGACCTTCGCAGACTCGACAGAGGGTCACTTCATCGGCTGCTGGCGCGGGGTGCCCGCAGGTGCCGGAGGCTATGGCCTGGCCGGAGATGTCGCCCGCTTCTGGGGAACGGCGGTAAAGCCTGAGTTTCGAGGCCGGGGAGTCTACCGAGGACTGGTCCATGCCCGGATGGCGGACGCGCGCAACCGCGGGGCGAAACTGGCCCTGGTGCATGCCAGGCCGACATCCTCGCCCATCCTCCAGCGGCTTGGATTCGCCGTCTTCGGCCAGCGGAGAATCTGGTCCCTCCGGCGATAGCGAACCAAGATTGCCACCGGCCGCAGTCTCAACAGGTGGGAGCCACGCTGGGAGCCGCCGGGGCGAACAACCTCGTGTGCGACCGGACTCGTGTGGACAGCTAGCAGAGACACATGGGAAAGCAAACGCCCCGCGCGTCAGCGCGGCGAAGAGGCGAGCCGCGCGGTTGGGTTGGGGCTTGGGAACCGTGGCGCTTGCTGCCTTGGTGGCTAGTAGCACGAACTTCATCGCTGGTGCCGGGACAGCGCGCCTCAAGGTCCGGGCGCAGCCCGGACCTTGAGGTATGAGCCGAGATCGCCCCGCGCGGGTCTTGGTCTGCGGTGCCGTCAGGCGCCACAGTACGGCGGGGCGTGCCCGCCAGCGCGCGTCCCGGCGTACATTGCCCAGGTGATCCCGAGTCGGCGCGGCGGGCGATCCCGCCGCGCCGACTGTGCAGTCACGGCTTCAGAGGCTAGAGCTGTGCTGTCGCTTCGACGGTCAACCGACGGGCGGGGTGCATTTTTCGCTGTTGGCACGAGGCCCTATACGGCCACCAACGACCCATGGTCATGGAAACGGGCGCGTTTTGCCGCTAGAACGTGATCAGCGGCTTTACTACGTCGTCGAGCTTTTTGTCGGAGACCTCGAAGGCTCGCTCCATCTCGTCGAACCCGAAGGTGTGCGTGGTCATGTGGGTGGGATCGACCCGGCCCGAGTCGAGCACGCGCAGCAAGCGCTGCATCCGCAGCCGCCCGCCCGGGCACAGTCCAGTCGCGATCGTCTTGTCGGCCATGCCGACCCCCCACTCGGCGCGAGGGATGTGAACAAATTCTCCTTCGCCGAAGTAGCCCGTATTTGAGATCGTGCCGCCGGGCTTAGTGATCTTGATGGCGGTCTGGAAGGTGATGTCCGCGCCGAGCGCCTCGATCGCGGTGTCGACGCCCTCCCCGTCGGTGAGCTCGAGTACGCGCGCCACGACGTCTTCGCGGGAGAAGTCGACGATCTCGTCGGCGCCGTAGATGCGCGCTAGCTTCTGCCTGCTGGGCACCGACTCCACGCCGATGATCAGACCTGCGCCGCGCAGCTTCGCGCCCGCGGTGGACATCAGCCCGACCGGCCCCTGGGCCAGCACCGCCACGGTGCCGCCGATCGGGATGTTGCCCTTCTCCGCTCCCATGAAGCCGGTCGAGAGCATGTCGCAGCAGTAGACCGCCATGTCGTCGGGCACACTGTCCGGGATCCTCGCCATATTGGCGTCCGCGTCATTGACGTGGAAGTACTCGGCGAACACACCGTCCTTGGTATTGGAGAACTTCCAGCCGCCCAGCGGCGCGCCAGACTGCGACGCGTACCCGTCCTGGGCCGCGGGGTGTCCCCAGTCCGGTGTGATGGCCCCGACGAGCACGCGGTCGCCAGGCTTGAAGACCTTGACCTCGCTGCCGACCTCGTGCACGACGCCGACCGCTTCGTGGCCGAGCGTCAGGTCGTGCCGCTGCCCGATCCCGCCGCCCACTGTGTGGGAGTCGGACGTGCAGATCAGCGCCCTGGTGGTGCGTACCACCGCGTCGTTCGGGCCCGGGCGCGGGACCGGTTTGTCCATGAAGCCGACACGTCCGATTTCCTTCATGACGAAGGCCTTCATCCTCGATTCCCCTTTCGCTGTCGTGGTACGACAGCGACGGTAGGGGGGCGAGTGGTGAGTGGCGACACCTAAAACGGGTGATGGGCGCGGGAGGGGATTCCGTCGGGCGGGGAAGGTCCCCGGCGGAGAGGCCCCGCGGGCGCCGGTTAGTCGCCTGGGTCGGCCTGGCGTGGGAGGCTGGCCGACATCGCTTGCGCGGTGCCGACGCGCTCGTCCTCCCTGATCAGGTGCATGACCGCGTTGATGAGCGCGAGGTGCGAGAAGGCCTGCGGGAAGTTCCCCAGGTGGCGCCCGGTATGCGCGTCGATCTCCTCGGCGTAAAGCAGCAGCGGGCTGGCGCAGGACAGCAGTTTCTCGCACAGCCCCCGGGCACGGGAGACCTCCCCTATCTCGGTCAGCGCCGACACCAGCCAGAACGAGCAGATCGTGAACGTGCCCTCCTCACCGCTGAAGCCGTCGTCTGTTTCTTCCACCCGGTACCGCAGCACCAGGTCAGCCTCGGTGAGCTCGTCGGCGATCGCGTGTACCGTCGCCACGACTCGCTCGTCGTCCGGCGGCAGGAAACCGACCAGCGGGATGAGCAGCGCCGAGGCGTCAAGCGCGGTGGTCTCGTAGTGCTGGCAGAACACCCCCCGTTCGTCGGTGCCGTTGGCGCAGACGTCGGCGTGAATCTCGTCGGCGGCCTGCCGCCATCGCGCCGCGCACTCGTCGTCGCCGCGCAGCCGGGCGAGCCGCGCGCCACGGTCCGCGGCGACCCAGCACAAAACCTTGGAAGCGGTGAAGTGCTTGGCCTCGCCACGGACCTCCCACAGGCCCTGGTCCGGGTCGCGCCAGTGCTCAAGCGCGGCCTCGACCTGACGCTTGAGCATCGGCCACCGGCGTTCGTCCAGCCGGTCGCGGGAACGGGTGTGCAGGAAGACCGAGTCGAGCAGGACACCCCACATGTCGTGCTGGCGCTGGTCCCACGCGGCGTTGCCGATGCGGACGGGGCGCGCGCCCTCGTACCCGGAAAGGTGGTCCAGGTGCAGCTCGGTGAGCTCGCGCTCGCCGCCGATCCCATACATGATCTGCAGGTCTTCGGCCTGTTCGGCCAGGTCGGTCAGGAAGTAGAAGAAGTCGTTGGCGTCCCGGTCCAGGCCGAGCGTGTACAGGGCCCAGAGCATGAACGTTGAGTCCCGCAGCCAGCTGAAGCGGTAGTCGTAATTACGCTCCCCGCCCGGGGTCTCGGGCAGCGAGGTCGTCGCGGCGGCCAGCAGGGCGCCGGTGGGCGCGTAGACGAGCCCCTTGAGCGTCAGCGCGGACCGCACCAGGTGCTCCCGCCACGGGTGATCGGGGAAGCTGCCGCGGCCGATCCACTCGTGCCAGAAGTCCGATGTGCGGGTCATCCGCTCGGTAGCCTCGGCGAAGTCCCGCGGCGGGGTCGCGTCTGCCCAGGACAGCGCGCAGAATGCCTCATCTCCGGCGTGCAGGCGCCGCCTGGCGACGGCGAGCGGACCTTCGAACCCCAGGTTCAGGTCGGTCGTCAGCCGGATCTGCGGAATGCCGGCTCCGTCGGTGACCGACTCGGCCTGCCGGTAGCCGCTGCCCGTGTAACGCCACGTGCCGCGGGCCCGCCCGTAGTCGAAGGCCGGCTCGCATTCGAGCACGATGTCCATCGACCCGTTCAGGCACCGGATGGTGCGCAGCAGCACATGCTCGGCGGAGAAGTCGGAGGGCGCCCTCCTGTGCAGGTCAGACCTGCTCGCCTCGTGGCGCCAGGGACCCATCAGGAGCACGTCGCGGACGACCGCCCAGCCTGTCGGCACCGCCCACGTCGTCTCAAGCACCATCGTTCCCGGCAGGTAGCGCCGTCCCGCGGGGACGACCACCTCCGCTGGACCTAGCCGGAACGAGCCCGCACCCCGGTCGAGGATCGCGCCGAAGATGCTCGGCGCGTCCATTCGGGGCACGCACATCCACTCGACGCTGCCGCTCGACGCGACAAGCGCGGCCACCTCACAGTCGGAAAGGAAACCGTAGTCGGCGATCGGCGGGAAGGGGCTGCCGCCCGGCGTGGGATGCGATCCCCACGCCGTCATGCCCGCCGTGAGCTCCTCCAGACTTCCGGTATCGAACGATTGCGTGTGCGTCTGCATCGGGCTCCCCTCGTGCACGCTGTACGGGAGCGTAGCGACCGCACGGCCGGTCGCGGTTCACCCGTTTCGAATGAGGCAGCCCACCCATGCCGGGTGAACCCTGTCGCCATGCACATCGTCACAGTCTGGAAGTTCGACACGCCGCATGGCGCCGACGACGCGCTCACCAAGCTGGACAAGCTGCACCATGAGCTGGTCATCGAGCTGCACGACGCCGCCGTTGTGAGCTGGGAACCAGGGGACAAGAAGCCGAGGACCCGGCAGCTGCACAGCTCCACGGGCGCCGGCGCGCTCGGCGGGAGCTTCTGGGGGCTGCTGCTCGGGCTGATCTTTTTCGTGCCCATCCTCGGACTCGCGATCGGCGCGGCCGGCGGGGCGATCTACGGATTGCTGAAGGACGCTGGCATCAGCGACGCCTTCATCAAGGACGTCAGGGAGAAGGTGACGCCGGGCACGTCAGCGCTGTTCGCGGTCACCTCCGACGCGCTGTTCGACAAGGTGGCGGCGGAGTTCCGCGACACCGACGCCGAGCTCGTGCGGACCAACTTGTCCGACGAGCAGGAGGCTCGGCTCCGCGAAGCGTTCGCCGAGGAAGACTGAGCTAGCTAGCTGGCCTGAAGGTCGCCGAGCGCGGCGGTGCGCGCGTCCGTCCAGCCGGGCGGGGGGATGATGGCCGACCAGGCGGCCGCGGCCTGCAGCATGCCGTAGGTGTGGCCGTGGCCCGCCGGCGGCGCCGAGGCCAGCGCCAGGTCCGCGCTGACCTGCCAGAACGTCACCAGCGGGTACCAGCGCATGGCACCTGAGACGTCGGGCGCCAGCGGGTTGTTCAGCCAGGCCGGCGGGTGGAACGCCAGCGACCACGACCACCACACGATCGGGTCAGAGGGGTTCTGCAGGTAGACGACCCGCGGATGCGGCCAGGCCGCGCCGGCGGCGCCCGCGGTCATGAGGTCGGACGGCACGTAACCGAACCTGACGGTGCGGCCGCCCTGGTACACGGGCAGCCACGCGGGGGTGCCCTGGTCGCGCTGGGCGGTGAACCGGCTCCACAAGGTATTGCTGTTCGTCGGGCCGACCCAGAGCACGCCCGAGGTCCGGTCCCTGATGTCGTCCGCTCCGCTGAACGCGGCCTCGCCGCCGAACGACCCGAGGCTCTCGCCGAAGACCACGAGCTTCGGCCGCTGGCCGGCGGGCAACTGGTGCCAGTGCGCGTATATCGCGTCGAAAAGGTCCCGTCCGGCCTCCTGCGCGGGCGCCTTGTCGACGATGAACGAGATCCAGCTCGGCAGGAACGAGTACTGGATGGCGGCCACCGCCGTGTCACCGTCGTACATGTACTCAAGCGGGTCGATCATGTTGGGGTTCAGCCACCCGGTGCCCGTCGTGGTCGCGACCACGAGGATCTTGCGGCGGAACGCCCCCGTCCGCTCGAGTTCCCTGACCGCGAGCGTGGACTCCGCCGCGATCGAGCTGGCCGAATTCAGCCCGACGTAGACCCTGATGGGCTCCATCGCGGGGGTCCCTGTGAACGCCCTGATCTGCGCTGGAGTCGGGCCGCCCGCGACGAACGTCCTGCCCTGCCTGCCCAGCGTCGGCCACGGCACGAGCGATGCGGGGCTGCCTGACCGCAGGGCCGACGCCGGCGGTGTCACGCCGGCCGCCGTGCCGCTGTCCGCGCCGCTGAAGATCGAGTCCGCGGCGTCGGTCGCCAGCCGCGAGAGCAGGCCGGTCACGAGGAAGCCGCCAAGCACGCAGACGACGAGGACGGCCACCCCGGTCGCGAGCCGGGCCGGGATGAAGCGGGCGAGCAGGCGGGCGACCAGCCTGACGAGCCAGCGCACCCCGCGCGCCGCGGTGATCAGGACCAGCGCGATCAGCCAGGACACGACGACCACTAGGACGTAGCGTGCCTCGCTCGGCTGGCTCGCGTCGACCAGTGCCCTGATGTCGTGCTGCCATTGCGCGCCAAGCACACCGAAAAACGGCACGAGGATCAGGGTGGCGACGGCCAGCGTGCGGCGGGCGGCGCGGCGGGCCGCCGGACTCCCGCGCCACGGAATCAGGGAGCGCAGCAGCCACCCGGTGAAAAGCCCGACCGCGTAGCCGATCGCCACGGTTATGCCGGACATCACCGCCTGCAGGTACCAGACGCGCGGCAACAGCGACGGCGTGAGCGACAGGCAGTAGAAGATCAGCGCGCCGGTCAGCCCGGCCAGGCTGAACCGGGCTAGGTAGCGGCGCGTGCGCGGGAAAGACCACCGCCGGTCCGGCGGCTTGACGCCGGCTGGCGCTGGCGGGAAGCCGGGCTCGCCCTGCGGCGGCACGAACGGTCGCGTCTGCGCCTGGCCGGACGGCAAACCAAGCGGCGGAGTCGGACCGTCACCTGCCGGCCGGTCGGCGGGATACCCGAGCGCCGGGATGCCTTCCGGCGGGGTGGCGTACATGTCGTCGAGTTCGGGTCTTACCTGGTCGTCTCTCATCTGGCCGTCCCCCACGCCCAGACGGCCGCCGACGCGAGGACGCCGAGCGCGTTCGTCGCCCAGTGCAGCCCGGCCGGCGCCAGCAGCGAGCCGCTGCGGCGCCGCAGCTCGCAGAAGAGCACACCAGACAGCGCGGTGAACAGCACCGTGGCGAGCACGGTGATCAGCTCCCCCGACTGGCCGGTGCCGACCGTGTTGCCGACCTCCGCGTTGTCGGAGTTGAGCGACAGCGACGGGAGCACGTGCCAGAGGCCGAACAGCACCGACGAGACGATCGTCGCGATCGCCGTACCGCGCGCACTGCGCAGCAGGCCCCATAGCACGCCGCGGAACGCGACCTCCTCGAGCAGCACCGTGCCGATGGGAATGAGCACGAAGGCGGTCAGCAGCGCGTGCGGCCAGCTCACGTGATAGCGGCTGTCGTGGAAAGCGTTCCGCGTCCGCGGCAGCGCCGCGCCGACCGCGAACACCACGGCCACGACGGCTATCTCGACACCCGCCCAGGTCGCGCCGCGGCGCCAGGTTCCGGCGCCGAGGCCGAGGTCCTGCCACTCCAGGCCGGCCAGCCTGGCGAGCGCGAGCAGGCCCGCGGCACACACCGGCCCGGCCACCAGCGACGCGTGCGGCACCTTGACGTCGGCGACGTTGACACCCGCGAGGATGACGACGACCACCGGCACCGCCACACCGGGGGTGAACCGGAGAGTCCGCGCCATGCCCTGCCCCCTCCCGCTGACCTATGGTTCCCGGCCTGACCGGCGACAGGCTCACCCGTTGGGGATGAAACTCTGCACGGAAGGTGAAACCGTCAGTGCCCGCCGCTCGCGTAGTGCGGCAGCAAGCCGAGCCCGGTCACACCCTGCAGGAAGATGCTCATGCCGACGCCCGCGAGCAGCAGGCCGAGCAGCCGGGACAGCACCTCGCGGACCGACGCGTGCGTCCTGCGGATGAGCGGCGCGAGCAGCAGCACGCACAGGAGGTCGAGCGCCGCCACGGCCACGTAGCCAGCCGCCACGGCCGAGCGCCACGCCAGGCCTGCTCCGCTCAGCGCCTCCACCAGGACAGCCGTCACGCCAAGCGGGGTGACGACGTAGGGCAGCGCCAGGGCACGGAACCCGCTGGCGACGGGGTGAGCGGAGTTCTCTTCGGCCTGCTCCTCGCCGAGCCCGTCGCCCAGGTGCAGGCCGAACAGGAGGGTCACCGCGTAGATGAAGAAGACGAGCCCGCCGGCCAGTTGCACCGCCGGGTAGCTGATGTGGAAGAACGACGTCAGCCAGGGCGCCGTCAGCGCGCAGACGACCCCGACGGCCGCCGCGGCGAGGCTCGAGGTCACGGCGAGGAAGCGTCCCTGTCGGGGCGTCAGGCGACGGCTCGCCTCGTCGAACGAAAGCAGGATCTTCTGCGGCCCGAGCAGGGCCAGGAAAGTCACGAAGATGTCGAGAAAGTTGAGGCTTTCCACGATCTCGATCATGCCCAAAACGGTCGCTATTCGTAACTGGATGAATACTCCAGGCTTCTAGCGGGAACATGTCTCGCCGGTGGCTGGGACCAAACGAAAGGGAAACCGTGGCCACGCAAGTCACGATGGAGGACGGGAGAGAAGGTCCTCTGGATGATCACTTGCGCGAGGCGCACCAGAAGGGAACCCGCGGGTTCACCGAGGACTACCTCGACACCATGCACCGGGACCTTCACCAGCGCAAGCGCGAACCAGAGGAAGAACTGGAGCACAGGCACCCTAACGCGCAGAACGCGCACAGTGCACAGGACACGCGCAACGCGCAGGACACGCACAACGCGCAGGACACGCAGAACGCGCAGGACACGCAGAACGCGCAGGACACGCAGAACGCGCGTAATGAGCAGAACGCGCGAGGCGAGGGTGACCTATACCGTCCCGACGAGCAGCCAACCTCAGGAGCTATGACAATGAAGCAGCGCGAACACACCAAGCCGCGCAACTCGGAATCCGGCAACGGGCAGCACCGCGACCGCTATGCGCCGCAGTCGCAGCAGTCGCAGTCGCAGTCGCAGCACTCTTCGCAGCACTCCTCGCAGGACGCCGACCAGGCGCAGAGCCGCGAGTCGCAGGAGCAGCTAATGTCGGGAGTCCCTGGCCAGCGGATGCGCGACCCTGAGGAAATGCAGGGCGCAGCCGCGGGAAACGGTGCGTCCGGCAACCAGTCCGGTAACAAGAAGAACGGCAAGCACCGCAAGAACCGGCACTGAAGCCGCACAGTTACATGAAAGTCGCATAACAACGGCGTAACCACGCCGCCCGGCCGGGCGCCCGGCCGGGCGGCGTTCGCGTTCTGGCACCCCGCGATTTCGCGGGGCGTCGGCACTTTCGCCCGTAGGTACACTCGGGTGCGAACCGCGTGCCGATCCGTGACCCCTCGCCCGCTTTACCAGCGGAAACAAAACCGTTATGTCGCCCGGATCCCGCCGGCCTTCCGTTCCGCGTCCAACGCGGACCGTATTCATACGCAATTCGAAACCTCACGCGCGGTATCGGCCGTTCTCTGGAGGGAAGGAGCGTTCCCGGCCCGGAGAACCGTTTGCTGGACGGCAGGGATTCGGTGGGAGGGATTGCCCGATGAGTGACGACTGGCCAAAGGGCTGGTACCAGGACGAGAAGCCGCGACGTCCCGCGGGAGGATCCGCGGACCCGACGCAGGACATGACGTCGTTCGCCTCGCCCGCGCCCGGCGGCGCGGCGCCGCCAGGCGGGGCCCGCTCGTACGGTCCGTACGGCCCGGCAGATGAGACCCGGTCCCCTGGTCAGGCTCCCGGGGCAGGAGGCGGCTGGCCGCAGCAGCCCCCGGATCGTTCGGGATACGGACAAGGACCTGGCGGGGCACGGCGGATCAGCGGGTGGCGGCGCGGCGGGGGCTACGGCGGGTCCGGTCCTACCCTGACCGGCTGGCGACGCTGGGTGCGGCCGAAGCGGATCATGCTGATCGTGGCCAGCCTCGTCGTGCTCATCCTCGTGGCGAGCGTGATCACGTACTTCGACCTGAACGGCAAGCTCAGCCGCGCCAACGTGCTCGTCGACTACTCCGGCAGGCCGGCCGCGTCCGCGGGCACCAACTGGCTGATCACCGGGTCGGACAGCCGCGGCGGGCTGACCAGGACCCAGGAGGACCAGCTCACGCTGGGGCACGACATCGGCGGCGGCAGGTCCGACACGATCATGGTTCTGCACATCCCGGCCAACGGGACCAAGCCTGTGCTGATGAGCATCCCGCGCGACTCATACGTGCCCATCCCCGGCCACGGCTGGAACAAGGTCAACGCGGCGTACTCCTTCGGCGGGCCGAAGCTGCTCGCTGAGACTGTGCAGAACGCCACCGGCCTGCGCATCAGCCACTACATGGGTATCGGGCTCGGCGGCCTCGTCAGCGTGATCAACGACATCGGCGGAGTCCGGCTGTGCCTGCCCGCGCCGATGGTCGACCCCAAGGCCGGGCTGCACCTGAAGAAGGGCTGCCAGAACCTGAGCGGCGGGCAGGCGCTCGCCTTCAGCCGCAGCAGGAACTTCCCGCTCGGCGACCTGCAGCGCGTGGCGGACCAGCGGCTGCTGCTTTCGGCGGTGCTGAAGAAGATGATGTCGTTCGGCACGCTGATCAACCCGTTCGCCAGCATCCCCGCAGCGAGCGGCGCGGCGTCGGCGCTGACCGTGGACTCGGGCACCTCGCTGTGGTCGCTGAAGTCCGTCGGCTACGCGCTGCGGAGCGCGGAGAGCACGAGCGTCCCGTTCGGCTACTTCGAGAACACGAGCGCCGGCTCGGTGATCCGATGGAACCAGGCGGCGGCGAGGGAGCTGTTCCACGACCTCGCAACGGACACAGCCGTGCCAAAAAGCCTGCTCAGCAAGACCACGATCCAGGGAACTGCCTGACGCCCATGCGCTACCTCTGTTTGAGCGCCACCCTTTTGGTGTATCTGTACCTGTAAAGGCAGGTCTTGACACAATGGCGTGACGGTGCTGCACCGCGGTTTCAGTGTGACGCCGGGGCGCGAGCTCGGCTCAACCGGAGGTCTCATGGACCGCGGAGAGGTTCCCGGACCTAACGGTGCGGCGATAGGACTCAACGGACACACGTCGGGGCTTGCCGGCGAGGTCGGCGTCGAGCCGGCCGCCGCTGGCGTCGGTCCTGGCGTTGGCGCCGGCATTGGCGCCGGCGTCGGCGCCGGCGTCGGTGCCGGCGTTGGTCCTGGCCCGCACACGAGCCTGCGCCTGTCGGCCCGCGAGCTCGAGGTCATGTCGCTGATCGCGGGCGGGCACACCAACGGGGAGATCGCCGCGCACCTGTTCCTGGCGGAGAAGACGGTAAAGAACCACGTCAGGCGCATCTACTCCAAGCTCGGCGTGGATTCCCGCCCGGCCGCGATCGCGCACTGGCTAGCGACCCGCTCGCCGACGCGACGGCCCTAAGCAGGACACGCCCCTGAGCTGGGCACGGCGCTCAGCCCTGGCCTCGCCTGGATCCAGCGTATGAGGGCAATGGGCCATTCACCTCGAAAGATGAGGGCACGGGGCCATTCACCTCATCGGACCGCCCCAGTCGCCGCCGCGCCGAAACCTCATGCGTCCCTGAAGACTTGCGCCGTCTCGGCTGCCTATCGGCGGCATCGCGCCGGGGCCTCGGCCGGTCCCGCCCGGCTCGGGCGCGGCCCCGAGCGGCCCCTCAGTGGGCGGAGCGCCCCCAGCGGGCGGAAGGCGGGCACGCAGCATACGCTGGGAGGATGAAAGGCCACCCTCAGGTGGCGTTCAGCTTATTCTCAGCGAAGCGGGCGATCATTCGATCATGAACATGCCGATCACCGACGCACGGCCGCAGGCCGACGCCCGGTTGCTTGTCGTGGAGGACGAGCCGAACATCCTCGAGCTCCTCTCGGCCAGCCTCCGCTACGCCGGCTTCGAGGTGATCACCGCGGCGGGCGGCTCCGAGGCGGTGCAGGCCGCGCAGCGGCACCGGCCCGACCTGATCGTGCTCGACGTCATGCTCCCCGACATGGACGGCTTCGACGTGATCAGGCGGCTGCGCGGGGGCGGCGCACGGGTCCCCGTCGTCTTCCTCACCGCCCGCGACGGCACCGACGACAAGATCCGGGGCCTCACTCTGGGCGGCGACGACTACGTCACCAAGCCCTTCTCCCTCGAAGAGGTCATCGCGAGGATCAAGGCCGTGCTGCGGCGCACCCGCGGTGACGGCGTGGAGCCTACGCCGCGGCTGAAGTTCGCCGACCTCGAACTCGACGA
>Ga0126381_100002368_pt1 | contig 20328 bp, 16 predicted proteins | sample PanSoiMetPlot_28_FD_96465 | JGI IMG/M metagenome (GOLD analysis project Ga0126381, IMG submission 96465) | Tropical forest soil microbial communities from Panama - MetaG Plot_28 | ecosystem: Environmental > Terrestrial > Soil > Tropical forest > Bulk soil | place: Panama | collected 2016-02-17
GCACTTGGCGTAAGTAATAAGACAGCAACACTCAGGGGCGGCGCCAAAACTGCGGCTACATTCCAGTTCACAGATCGCTCCCCATAGAGAACAGCGGCTACCCAAAGCGAATCCGTAATGAGCGCAAACCACCAACTGGAGTCTGCTTTCCAAAGAAGCGCTATGGCACTGATGACTCCCAACAGAACTTCGGGGTCGGCAAGAGCCCTCAGGCCTCCATATCGAACATAAACCACCACGGGAAGGAGCAGGTGGCCGGCAATCACAAATTGCCCGATTATCGCCGCTATAACCGTGAGCGGACGATTTGCGATGGTGAAGCTCCGAGCTTTTGAGTCCGTGCTCATTCTCGCAGGTCAAAAACAGCGATGGTCAAAGTGTATTAGGACGTGGATTGCTGGGGTCGGAGTAATCGTAAAAACCTTTACCGGTCTTCTTTCCATACCATCCCGCCATCACCAGCCGCTTCAGCAGCGGCGGCGACGCGAAGCGCCGCTCCTTGAACTCGTCATACATCACGTGCGTGATGTAGTACGTCGTATCCAGCCCGACGAAATCCAGCAGCGTAAACGGGCCCATCGGATACCCGCATCCCAGCTTCATCGCATTATCGATGTCTTCAATCGATCCCACGCCTTCTTCATACGCGCGTATGGCATCGAGCAGATACGGCACCAGCAGCCGGTTCACGATGAAGCCGGTCTTGTCCGACGTCCGCACCGGCACCTTGCCCAGCTTCTTCCCGAACTCGTACGCCGTCTCGTATACATCCGGCGCCGTCGCAATCGTCTTCACCACTTCCACCAGCTTCATCAGCGGCACCGGATTAAAAAAGTGCAGCCCGATAAACCGCTCCGGCCGCTTCATCGCCGTCAGCAACTCCGTCACCGAGATCGACGACGTATTCGTCGCGAAGATCGCTTCTTTCCTGACGATTGGATCTAGCGACGCCCACATTTTCTTTTTCTCTTCGACGTTCTCGATGATCGCTTCGATGACAATGTCGCAATCTGCCAGGACTTGCTTTGAAGTCGTGCCCTTCAACCGCGCCCGCACCGCCTGCGGTGTCTCTTTCAGTGTGCCCTTCTCAGCAAACTTCGCCAGTGACTTTTCGATCCCCGCGAAGCCCTTGTCGAGAAATTTTTGCTCGACTTCCAGGACAGTCACGTCGAATCCGGCCATCGCCGCCACCTGCGCGATACCCGATCCCATCAGCCCACAACCAAGAACACCAACTCTTCTAATTTCCATTTTGCCTCTATGAATCTTTCACGCTTCGTGAAGGGCTGCGATCGAACCCACGGGGCCAGAGAAAAGCGACAACTGCCTAATCAGGTAGCCCTGCCCGAACGATCTAAATACGGGTTCGACCTGTAGTCCTTCAGCAGCTTGGAGCCATCCTGCACCGAGAAATGGGGCGCCGGACCATGCCAGCCACAAAGGTGTGTACCAGCGCCGGCTCCCGAGTTGATCCCTCGTCGCCAGTACCGGGAGTACTTGAAAAACATAAGACCTGTTTGGCTTTGATAGAGCACGGACAATAATAGGAAGGCCGTGAACAGAATCAAGCCAACAAAAAGGACCGCCGTTTTCAGATGAATTCCCATTAAATCAACTTCTCTAGTATTCGGTGAGAGTGTGAGTACCCCTCACGTGTAAGTCCACGTTCGACAAAAAGCAGATCCTTCGCTGCGCTCAGGATGACAACTCTTATTTAGTAGTCGTTCTCCGTGCCTCGGTGTCTCCGTGGTAAAGAAATGTCCTGTGTCCCCTGTGCCCTCTGTGGTGAAAAGAACTTACTGAAAGCTTTCCACAACCATCGCGATCCCCTGCCCACCGCCAATACAGGCCGTCGCCAGCCCATACTTCTTCTTCCGCCGACGTAGCTCATACAGCAGCGTAATCACAAGTCGCGTACCCGTCGCGCCCAGCGGATGTCCCAGCGCGATCGCCCCGCCATTCACATTGACCTTCTCGCGATCCAGTCCCAGTTCTTTCTCCACCGCAAGATACTGCGCCGCGAACGCCTCGTTCACCTCGATCAGATCGATATACGGAAGCGTCAACCCCGCACGCTGCAGCGCCAGCTTCGTTGCGGGCACCGGACCGCGTCCCATCACGCTGGGATCCACTCCCGCGATCCCCCAGTTCACAATTCGTCCCAGTGGATTCAGGTCGCGCTTCTGCGCCTGCTCCACCGACATGACCACCACCGCCGCCGCGCCATCCACGATGCCACTGGCGTTGCCCGCCGTCACCGTGCCATTCTTGCCGAACGCTGGCTGCAGCGCGGCCAGTTTCTCCATCGTGGTCTGCGGACGCCGATGGTCATCCTCCGTAAACATGTCGCCCGCCACCTCGCCATTCGAGTTCTTCAGAGGGACCGGCACCAGCTCTTCCTGCAGACGTCCTTGTTTGTAAGCCGCATCCGCCGCCTGCTGGGACCGCAGCGCGAACTCGTCCTGCATCTGACGCGTGATCTCTCGCTGCGAGCCATATAGCTCTGCGGTCTGCGCCATGTACAGGCCGCAATAAGAATCGAGCAGCGCCACCATCAACGAGTCCTCCGCTTCCCCGCCCGGCAATAACTTGAATCCATCGCGGTGGCCCCGGATCACAAACGGCGCCTGCGACATCGCCTCCATCCCCCCCGCAAGCACGACCTTCGCCTCATCGGTCTGGATCATCTGCGCCGCATTGACAACCGCCTGCATGCCTGAACCACACAGCCGATTTACCGTCAGTGCCGGAGTTTCAATCGGAATCCCCGCCCGCAATCCCACATGCCGCGCACCGTAGAGCGCATCGCCCGACGTCTGCTGCGCGTTTCCGAAAACGACATGATCGAATTCTTTGGGATCGATCCCCGCACGCTCGATCGCTCCGTTGCCGGCAATCCCGCCCAACTCCTGCGCCGTGAAGTCTTTAAGTTTTCCGCAATAGCGCCCCATAGGCGTACGGGCGCCGCTGACAATCGCAATATCACCGGGTTTCAGCATGAAATGACCTGCAATAGAAGAGCTCAGATATAAGTAGCCAAACGTATGAGTCTAACAGTGACAGCAGATGCGGCTCAACCGACGCAAATGGCGGTAGTGATGCAGTTTGGTTGTCATCCTGAGCAAGCGTTCTTCGCGCAGGAAGGACGCGAGCGATCCGCGCGAACCGTCACGTCCAAAACTCCGAGATTAGAGCGTGCTCACGAGTCGTGACTGGCGACGCGTAACCCACAACGTCCGTGCTCCCTGTGCCTCTGTGGTACCGTTTTTCTTTGCGCACTTTGCGTTTAAAAGCCTTTCTCAGCGGCCTCCGCGAGAGTTCTCGGCGGCCTCTGCGGTTAAAAGCTTTTTCTCAACCTTGTGACCGGCTGAGGTGACCGGACGAAGGTCTCATCTAGCCCAAGAATTCCGAGTCGTGCTGTTTGAAGAGATCCCGCAGCGCCGCCGCAGTCCGCTCCGGCATCGCATGGATGTTCTGAATCAGACGATAGATATTTGGCGTCATGATCAATAAATACCGCACAGGCTCTGGCCCGGGATTCCAATAAGTATGCGGCGTTCCTCGTGGAACGATCACCGCCGCCCCGGCCGAAGCCTCCACTTCTTTATCGCCCATCTCGACGCACAAGTTTCCCTCGAGCACATACCACGCCTCATCGTCGGCAAAATGCACATGTCGCGGCGCTATCAGGCGCGGCGGATCGAATGTGCCGCCCGCATCACGCCACTCCGCAACAACGAACGAATTCGATCCCGTGCCCAGTGCCTTTCCGGTCAACAGAGGAGCGACCTCAAACAATTTCATACATGCCTCGCGCCACGTTAACTTCTACGCCGCTTGTTGTGCAAGGTGATCCGGGAAGTAGCTGAGCTTAGGAAAGAAATATGGGATGTCGCAGACCACTATAGTCAGGTTCCTGTCCATGATGAACAGTGCGGTCCCGAAACCAAAGCTTTGGGCTGGGCCAACACGAGGGAGTCAGCGTTTTGAACTGAGAACTGACAACTGGGAACTGCTTTTTACGCCACCGCGGCCGAGGCCAACGATGGAGCCACCGACACGACGCTGCCTGGCCCTTGCGCGAGCGCGTCGTGGAGAGCCTGTTCTGCGCGATTGATGACCTCGGTGACGATATCGACCGGATCATAATTTGTGCGCATCACGGCTTCCGCGAGTCCTGCCGTGAACGGAATTGCCTGATCCTTGCCCGGCCAACGTACATCCGACACCAGTTTGCGCAGCTTCTCAATCGCGAGCCGCGCTTCTTTTTCCGCAGTATCGCCCAAAATGATCGCGACCGTGGTGGTGTCATAACGAAACGCGAGATCGTTCGACCGTATGTTCGCCGAAAAGAGTTGGCCGATTTGCTCCATCGTGGCTTCCACGGCAGGCTCGCCGAACTCCTTGATCATCGCAGCGCCGCGTCCAAATTGCGCCAGCAGGATGGAAAACGGCGTCGCCTGCTGCGACGCGCGTTGTGCTTCGGCAAGCGCCAGGTCCAGGTAAGACGCCCGTTTGAGCAAGCCCGACTTCTCATCCGTTACCGAGAGATTCCGCACCAATCGTCGCAGTCCCGCATTGTTCAGGGCAATCACGACTTGTTCGGCGAGCGTCTTCAGAACCACGATCTCCGAGGGATGCCAATTGCGCTGCGAACTCTGCATGAAGATCAAAATCCCAATGTGATCTTCGCCATCCATCAGCGGTAACGCGAGCAGCGAAGTTACTCCAAGTTCTGCCAGAACGCGGCGCACGGGCTGCACCTCAGGTGCCGAGAGCGTATCCGGAAGATCGACCGTGCCGCGCGCGACCGCCAATTCCTGGCACGCACTTACGACGGACGCGAGAGCTGCGGCGTCCGCGGCAGCAATACCATCCGCGTGATACTCCTGCAACGCAGTCGGTGGAAGCCCCGGTTTGCGCATTGCAGCTACGCAGCGGGTAATCTTCCAGTGGTTGCCCATTTCATGTGCCGCCGTGGCTAGTACCGAGTTGGCATTGTTCTGGTGATACAGCTTGCGTGTAATCTCCGCCACGCGCGTAAAGCTGCTGACGTCGGCCTGCTGGCCGTCCACTGCAGCGGGTGGCGCCATCGCCTGAGAAGCAGGCGTGGGCGCGGTACTGACTTGTGCGGGCGGGGCAGGCGCCGATCCCGCGTAACGCGGAGTGATTCCGGCTGCCAGATAAAGCCTTTGCAGATCTTCGTTACGCTCTTCTTCGCGCGGAAAGAGTTCCTGAATTCTTTGCAACCGCTCGACGGCTTTCGACCGCATCCCGTACTGCACCAGAATTTCCGCCTGGAGCATCAGATCCTGCAGAGCGGCGGCGCCGAGTGTCGGTTCTTCCGGTCGAACTTGCTCGGGCACCGACTTGTTCAACTGTGTCAGACGTGAAGAGATAAGTTTGAATCGATCATCGGAAATCTTACCGTGCAAGGCTTCCAGCCTCTTCTGATGGCCGCGTTCATAGGGATCCACATCCGCAGCCCGGTCCAGGCACTCGCCGGCTTTCTCGAAGTTTCCGCTGCTGACATACAGATCAAAGAGCTTCAACAGCGTCTGCGAGTAATCGCTTTCACGATTGGACGCATTGAACAGCTCACTGAGGAACTCCAGCATCTCCGGCGACGCCCGATGGCCCGTCACCAGATCCTGCATCATCGCGACGAACGCCCGCCGCTCGCCCCGGCGCCGCTGAAACAGTTCGAGCTTTCGTGCGAGCGCGACGGCTTCAGCATCCTGCTGGCAATCGACCATCTGCCCGATCATCGTCACCACTTGCTGCAACCGGCTCGGATTCTGCTCGAAGAGCTGCCAGATGAGCGGCTCCGCCTCCGTCAAGCGGTTGGCAGCCAGCAATGCTTGGCTGTAGCAATCGCGCAACTCCAATGACGGACTGCCCGAGAGCACATGCGGCTCGAAGATGAAGATTGCCGCACCAATCTGTCCCTGCTGCAGCAGACTCTTCCCGTACGAAAGCGCGATCTTCGGATCACTGGGATCTTCCGAGTAGGCGCGCTCAAAGTACTGTGACGCTTCCGCTCCCGTGGCCTCCGCCAGTTCCGCAGCTTTCAGGAACGCCCCCGCCGCTTGCTTGTTTTCGCGGAGTTGCGAGGAGAGCTCTCCGAAGCGAAGGTAATTTCCCTGTGTCGGCTCAAGCGTCACAATGCGCGTGAGAATGGGTAGCGATTCCGCCGCCTTGCGCTGCTTGGACAGATCGTCGAGCGCATTCTCGTAGGTGCCGATCGCAAGTTTCTTATTGGAGTTTTCCAGCAGCTGCCCGAAACGAAATTTCTGCTGCCAAGTCGGGCTGCCGTGCCGGGCAAGCTTCTTATACGTAAGGCTGGCGCGGGTCGCGTCTCCGAGTCCCACTTGCCGCTCGAAAAGGTCCCCAAGCAGAGAAACTGCCTCTGCCGTCCGACTCAGCGACAGGCACAGGTCCGCGGCCATCGAACGAACGTTGTCGTTCTCCGGATCTTCCTGAAGAACCTGAAGATATTCGTTCAACGCATCGCCTGTTTTGCCTCGTTGAAGAAGCTTCTCGGCTTGCGCGACACGCTTGGCGATTTCGGCCCGGTCCGGCATGGGGTAATGTGCGGAGTAACCTGCGTTCTGATTCTAGGATTTGGGGTTAGCGCCAGCAATGAAGTAACGGCCAGCCCGCGTTACGAAGGTCATTCTGGCTATGTCCGTTGGGACAGAACGGCCCATTCTGATATACGTTCCAGATGCAAGACGCGCCTAACCCCAACGAAGAACAGGGGCTTCGTCACCAACTCACCGCCGGACAGATGGCCATGGTCGCCGTCGGCGGCTCTATCGGAACCGGGCTTTTCCTCGGTTCCGCTCCAGCGCTCAGCCTGGCCGGGCCCTCGGTTCTCCTTAGTTTCCTTCTCGCTGCGTTGATCAATGTAATGGTCGCTTATGCGCTCGGTGAGCTGGCGTGCGCGCATCCGGCCGCGGGGTCCTTCGGAGTCTATGGCGATCTCTATCTCAACGATTGGGCCGGATTCCTCTCCCGAGGGGGATACTGGGCCGCAATCGCCGTCTCGATCGGCGCCGAGATGGTCGCTTCCGCCACCTACATGCGTTTCTGGTTCCCCCAAGTAAATGCGATCGTGTGGGTCGCCGTCTTCTCAGCGCTCCTTCTGCTGGTGAATCTGCGCGGCGTCGGATCGTACGGTCGCTTCGAGTTCTGGTTCGCCATGGTCAAAGTCGTCACGATAGCCGCATTCGTCGTTCTCGGGGCCGCATTGCTTCTTTCCCGACGAGTGCCGCCCCAATACACGACCAACGGCGGATTCTTCCCCCGTGGATACCTCGCACCGTTACTGGCAATGACCTTCTCCATCTACTCGTTCGGCGGCGTCGAATTTGTCGCGGTCACCTCCGGGGAATCGCGCTCGCAGCATGAAATCGCGCGCGCCGTGCGCATCACGTTTCTCATGCTTACCTTTCTGTACCTGGGCGCGATTGCGATTCTCGTTGGAGTCATGCCCTGGGACCGCGCCGGAAGCGGCGAGAGTCCTTTCGTGACCGTCTTCCGCTCGGTGCACTTCCCCGGCGCCGGGCATCTCATGAACTTCGTCGTCCTGACTGCCGCACTATCTGGCGCCAACGCCGCTCTCTATGTCTCCTCGCGCATGTTGTTCTCGATGGCGCGCACTGGCTGGGCGCCTGCCACGCTCGGAAAATTGAACTCCCAAGGCTCGCCGATGCCGGCTCTGCTGGTCTCGTCCTACGGAATCGTTGTTGCTTTGGTCCTGATCAAGTGGGCGCCGGCGAATGCATTTGAGTTCATTTTGCGCGGAGCTTTCTTTGGAATGATTTTGTCCTGGGTTGTGTCTCTCGCCGCTCACGCCGTCTTCCGCAAACGCTCCAATCCTCAGCAACTCCAAGCGCTACCGATTCACTCGCCCTTCGGCGGCTGGGGATCAAGGTTGGGATTCCTTGTGATCTGCGCCGTCATCGTGAAGGGATGGTGGGATTCGCGGGTAAACTTCGTCAGCGCCGTTCTGTATCTGATACTGCTCTCGGCCGCCTGGTGGCTCATCAAGAGGACCAAGAGAGAAGTGCATCCTCACGGCGCCTCGGCTCAATAGCCATCACGGCGCACTGCATCACTCGGTATTAGGTACTCGGGACTCGCAACTCGGTACTCTCAACTCGTACACTATCCCAATGTCCGACCCGCTTCTCTGCTACCGCGCTGAATTTCCGATCCTCGAGCGCACCAATTACCTGATCAGCAATTCGCTCGGAGCCATGCCGCGCGCGGTCTACGATGCCATGAAGAGCTACGCCGACACCTGGGCGATGCGCGGCGTGCGCGCCTGGGAAGAGGGCTGGTGGATGCTCGGCGCCGAAGTCGGAGACGAACTTGGCGCTCTCATGAACGCTCCAAAGGGCAGCGTCTCCACGCATCAGAACGTCACCACCTGCCAGGCCGTCGTCGCGTCGTGCCTCGACTTCTCCGGCAAGCGAAACAAGGTCGTCTACACCGACATGAACTTCCCTTCCGTGATGTATTTCTGGGAGGCCCAACGGCCATACGGCGCACTCGTCCAAATGGTGAAGACCGACGACGGAATAACCGTGCCCACCGATCGCCTGCTCGACGCCATCGACGAGACCACGCTCGTTGTTCCCATCTCGCACGTGATCTTTCGCAGCGCCTTCATCCAGGACGCACAGGCCATTATCGACAAAGCACACAAAGTTGGCGCCTACGTCGTCCTCGACACTTTCCAATCTCTCGGTACGATTCCCGTCGACGTCCAAAAGCTCAACGTCGATTTCGCGTGTGGCGGTGTCTTGAAGTGGCTTTGCGGTGGACCCGGCGTCGCCTATCTTTACGTTCGTCCCGATCTCGGCGCGAAGTTACAACCCAAATTCACTGGATGGTCCGCACACCAGAATCCGTTCAATTTCGAGATCGGTCCGATCAAGTACAGCGATGCGCCGTTCCGTTTTATGAATGGCACAGCACAGATTCCTTCACTCGAAGCCGCGCGTCCCGGAATCAGAATCATCCACGAAGTCGGCGTGGACAAGATCCGTGAGAAATCGAAACATCAAACCACGAAGCTGATCGCCCTCGCCGACCAGCACGGCTGGCGCGTCAATACCCCGCGCGACGGCGAAAAACGCGGCGGTACTGTCTCCATCGAGATGCCCGACTCCTACGATGTCTGCCGCGAATTGCTCAAACGCGACATCCTCGTCGACTGGCGGCCGCAGGCCGGCGTCCGCTTCTCCCCACACTTCTACACAAAGGACGAAGAACTCAACGCCGCGCTTGCCGCAGTCGAAGAGATTGTGCGCGAGCGCACAGTAACCACTCGCTAGTTACTGAAGTGCCCAGACAAAAATTACTGACGTAAGGTCGTCCGTCGGCTTTTCTGCTGACCCCACCGCGCCCTCCTCCTATGCTCAACCGAGGCATTGGTATACCCCCGCCCTCATTGCCTGGACGTCCACTTTGACTTTCCACTTTCCATCGTTCTCACGGCCGGACCTTGTGACGGTGATCGCCGCCCAAGGCGCGCTATTGGGCGTGTATCTGTTTATTCGCGGATTCCGTCTGCTGCAACACTCCCCGATCGCCAACTCGATCGCGCCTGCACCATCGCCCCTACCGCCGAAGACAGTTGTCACAATTACCAGTCGCATTTCTGACGAGATTGCCAAAAACTCTCAATCAGAAGTCATCCGTCTTAGTCCGGAGCAATCCGCGGGAGCATCGTTGATGTCGCAGCAGTCTCGGATTGCCGCCGCCCTGCATAAAGCGGGCAGCGCGAATCCCGTCCCGTGGTATGACGCTGCGGATCAGAGCGGAGACGGCAAGCGCCTTGCCGGCAACGAACCGAAGAACCTGCCCACGCTGCAGACTCAGAAACTTCAAGTTACCCGGCCCGAACCACCCGCACCACAAAGCCCCAGAAAAACGCATTCCGAAAAAACAAATTTGGCCAAGCGCTCAGCGCATAAACCCGGCTGGATGCTCTGGCTCGGTGGAGCGCTGGCCCTCGCCGGAGCTTACGCACTCGCGTTTCATTTCAGATTGTTGTAGCAACCTCGCGAACGTCCACGACCTACTGTCACCACCCTTCTAAACCTCATCTCTCCCTGCACTCACGCTCCAACGATTAGAATGCGAACGTGGCCGATACTGTTCGCATTGGAATCCTCGGTGACTTCAATCCCGAATTTCGATCCCATCACGCAACCAACGACTCGCTCCAGCATGCCGCTGCAAAACTCGGCCTGAAAGTGGAGTCGCAATGGCTGCCGACGCCGTCGCTCGTCGAGGATTCCGCAAAAAAGACGCTGGAAAGCTTTGATGGTCTCTGGGCCTCGCCCGGTAGTCCTTACAAGAGCATGGAAGGAATGCTGAAAGGAATCGAATTCGCGCGCCGCCGCGACTGGCCCTTCCTCGGCACCTGTGGCGGGTTTCAGTACGCGGTCATCGAATTTGCGCGTAACGTTCTCGACATCAAAGATGCCGACACCGCGGAAAACAACTCCGGCTCGAAAAACATTGTCATCTATCCGGTTGCGTGCGCAGTTCCCAACCGCGCTGGTAACGCGCCCAAGTTATCGGGCGTAGTTCCCGAAATTCGCATCCGCCCCGGCTCTTACCTGCAAACCTTCTACGGCGAGGAAGTCATCCAGGAAGAGTTCTTCTGCAACTTCGAGCTCAATCCAGACTATGAATGGTGCTCGATCGAGGCCGGTTTCCCGATCGCCGCACGTGGCCCCGACGGCGAAGTTCGTGCAATCGAGTCGCCCACGCACCGATTCTTCATCGCGACATTGTTTCAACCGCAACTCAGTTCCAAGCCCAAGAAGCCGCACCCGCTCGTAATCGCCTTCGTCCAGGCCGCCGCCGATTGGGGCCGTAAGAAGCTAGACGACAGCGTGCTCGAGTAGGTCGTCGCCCCTCTCAATTAATTTGTCATCCTGAGCAAAGCGAGGCGCAGGCGAGCGCAGCGAAGGACCTATGCACTTCTCACCCGCAACTTACCCGTGCACCAACCCATTCCTTCCTTTATCCTTCCTGAACTCCGATGAGCACCACCATCTCCGCTCCCGAGAAGGGCCCCGTCCTCGCCGACGGCATGCCCGCGGTGCTTGCCATGGCCGCTGCATTGCTGGTCATTCATTGCATCTTTAACAATCGTTACGACTATTTCCGCGACGAATTCGATTACCTCGCCTGTGCAAAACATCTCGCCTTCGGATACGTCGACCAGCCTCCGCTCGTCCCCTGGCTCACGCGGCTCACCCTTGCCACGATCGGCGGATCTCTGCGAGCCCTCCGCTTTCTGCCCGCATTCTGCATGTCGCTCACGGTCGTGCTTACTGCCATCCTGACTCGTGAACTAGGAGGCCGTGCCTTCGCGCTCATCTGCGCCGCTGTATCCGTTATCGCGTCGCCGGTTTATCTCAACGCCGGCAGCATGGTTACGACCAACTATCTCGAGCCACTGCTCTGGAGCGGATGTGCCTACTTCGCTATCCTCGCCGCCAAGCACGACCAGCCGCGTTATTGGATGTTGTTCGGCGTCGTCGCCGGAATTGGAATGGAAGAAAAGTATTCGATTGCGGTCTTTGGATTCGGAGTCGTCGTTGGCTTGCTGCTCACCGAACAACGCCGATTTCTGTTCAATAAGTGGATCTGCATCGGCGGGCTGATCGCCTTCATCATCTATCTCCCCAACCTGATCTGGAACATTCACTATCAATTTCCATTCGTTCAGCTCATTCACAACATCAAAGCAGAAGGCCGCGACATCGTTCTCTCCCCGTGGCAATACTTCTTCCAGCAGTGCCTTATCATGCAATTGATCGTCGCCCCAATCTGGATCGCGGGCACGATCGCCTTCCTCGTCTGGCCGCCATTTCGGCCTTATCGTTTTCTCGGATGGACCTATCTCGTCTGCCTCACCGTGTTTATCGTTCTGCACGGCAAAAACTACTACCTCGTTCCGGTCTATCCGATGCTGCTTGCCTCGGGCTCGGTAGTCTTCGAACACGCCGTCGATGGGCGGCGCCTTCGCTGGCTGAAGCCCGTCTCCATCATTCTCATCCTGGCCGGAGGCGCGTGGTTTGCCCCCGTCGTGATGCCCGTCCTGCCCATCGATCAGTACATTGGCTATCAGGAGAAGCTGCCCATCAAGCCTCCACGCAGTGAACACTCGCACGAACGCGCCGTCCTCCCGCAGCACTACGCCGATCAGTTCGGTTGGCATGAAATCGTCAGCGAAGTGGCCATTGCATGGAATCAAATCCCGCCCGCACAACGCGCCGACTGCGGTATCTTCGCGCAGGATTACGGACAGGCCGGCGCCATCGATTGGTATGGCCCAGCCTACGGACTGCCACCATCTCTGAGCGGACATCAAACGTGGTATCTCTGGGGACCGCGCGGATACAGCGGAAACTGTCTCATCGTGCTCGACGATTCAGGGCAGAAGCTTGAGACCCTCTACCACCACGTAGAATTCGTCGGCAACTCGCCCGACAACCCTTACGCTCTGGAAAAGAACGTACCGGTCTATCTCTGCACGGACAGAAAATTTCCTGGAACCTTGGCCGAAATTTGGCCACATCTTAAGAAGTGGCGTTGAGATGTTGGCGGTGGAATTTTGCCTTCAGCGGAATTACTTCTTCAACAGACTGGTGTGACTCGCCACGCACAGCCACTTGCCGTCTTCGAAGATCCAGGTATCGGTGAAGCGGCCGGTGTGCTCGTAAGGTTTGCTGGCGTACGTCCCTTTGGCGTGATAGATCCCCGTGACCACGGCTGTGTCCCGGAAAACATTCACCTTCACATCGCGGATGTTCATCATGCCCGGCTTGAACTCGGGATCCTTGATGTCCGCGAGGAACTTATCCCGCTCGCTGACCTCGCCGTCGTATTCGGTATTAACGAAGCGATCAGCAATCAAAGCCCGTAGTGCGTGCGCGTCCCGATGCACTTGCGCATCGTTCCATAGGCGCTCCAGCACAACGAGCCGCTCTTCCTGTGCGGCAGCCTCCGGCGGCCTATTCTGGGCGAAGGCGCAAGCAGAAAAAAACAAAACGCAGATGGCTGGCTTGATCATGTTTTCCGGGGTAAGAAAGCGTGTATCCGCCGCGACGGAGGCAGATGCAGGAAAACATACCAAGGCTGTGCTGCGTCAATCTATCCAAAATTCAGACGGAACGTTACCAATGTCACGTCAGGCCGATGGGTGCCTTACATCTCCTCATTTCTGTACGCTTTTTATTAGGCGTTCTCGCCGCCCCTCGCGGCTTTTCTTTGCGCCCTTGGCGGTTGAGAGCCTTTCTCACCGCTCTGCGGTCTTCTCCGCGCTCTCTGCGGTTAAAAGCTTTTCTCTCGCCACTCGCAAACCTACCTGCTCGAAAGGCGCACAACCTTGAAATTTCCGGCCAGCCCACTCGCCAAGCCGGCATTATCCTCGGCAACCGCCCGCACGCCCAGCTTGTTTCGCAGCTGAGCTCCAAGTTGTGCGACCATCGGGAACAACTTCGCCTCCGTACCTGTCGCCGACAACTGTGCGCGTACCTCACCACTCGATGTATCGCGCACGTGAATGTCAACCCGCACCAATCCACCCGATTCTTTGCCCAGTGCCGTGTACGATCCGAGCACGACCTCGTTCGCTCCTGAATCAGTGCGGACCCGCTGCAGCAACTCCTGCGCATACCGATCGTTTCCGGGCGACGAGCTCGGCGCCTTCACAGCCTGAGTCGGAACGACTCGCAGTGTCTCTCCCGCACCCATTTCGGTCGCCAGCATCTCGGCAAATGCACTCGAAAGCCAGTCCTCCTCCGGGCGGCCGGAAAGATTAGCGAAGCTCAGAATCGCGATCACCGGACGCGAGCTTCGCTCGGTCACAACCGTTGCGTTCCCGAAATTTGCTCTCGACGCATCCCATTTCTTCACCTGGCCGAAGAACGCACCGGCGAATACGATGCCAATCATCACGGTCGCGCCAACCAGGGCTGCATGTATCAGACGGCGGCTGTTGACATATTCTGCCGGCTGCACACCAAGAGCGACTTCCTCGTCTCGATCGGCCACTACGAATTGGTGACCGGCCTCGTTCTCGATAACGGGCGTCTCAATCCGAGACACACTTGTGTTGCTGATGGCCACATCTGCTTCCTGAGGCACCGCGATTCGGGAAACGCACTCTTTCTCTTCCGCAGCAACCGGCGCAATAAATCGATAACCCACGCGCGGAAGCGTCTCGATGAAGCGCGGCTTTGCCGCCGAATCTCCCAAGACGTTTCTTAAACGCATCACCGAAGTATTCAGCACACGTTCAAAATCCACGAATGTATTGGTCGGCCAAAGGCGCATGCGCAATTCTTCCCGCGTCACCACCTGTCCGGGATGCTCGAGCAACGCCATCAATATCTCGAATGGCTGTCCATACACCTTGATCTTCGTTCCGCCCCGGTATAACTCTCGCGCGCGTGCGTCTGCTTCAAAGTCCTCGAAGTAATACATAGGAGTTCGGGAAAGTCTCATGTTCTTACTCTACTTTTACTGGAGTTTGATGTCTGCACTCCTGCCCTAGTGAGAAGTGCAACCGACGCTCGGGTATTTGCAATCCGAGCGCCAACACTATCTATGTCGTGATCAAATTAAATTGGTTCGGTGAATCAGATTTTTGTGCTGTCCACTGCGACGGGTCAACGACGCAACGGAGATACTGGCTCGTTCCGCTGACTGCGACGCAACACGCCCCAAAGTTCTTGCGTCTATTTTCGCCTAGCATCCCCATGACGAGTGTTGGCTGAACGACGTTTCCTGACTCACTAGTACATCTGTACTTTTTCAAGTCGACCCATCAGGTGTAACCGGCGTTAGATCAGCCACATGTCCGTTCATCCGTTCTTCACATTCGTTTCACATGGACTTGCATTGCAGCCCGCATCGATCTGCAAGAGAGTCTCTGCAAGCGCGCCACCGCCCAAATGGATTCGAACAACAGTTTCAGGAGATGACTTTATGATGAAGCGATTTGCCGCAGTCGCTGTGGCGCTCACCGCGCTGATGACGATGGCGGTCCTCCCCGTTCACGGCGCTTCGAAAGCGAAAACCTTCGTCGTGGCTGTGCCTTTCGACTTTGTTGTGGCCAACCGCACCATGCCCGTGGGCAGCTATCGATTCCAGATTGTCTTTGGATCGCCTCAGCAAACGGACAGAATCGGAGTCCTCGCCGTACGCAGCCTCGATGGCCGCTATTATGCTTCGACCTTCACCTCGGTCGCGTCCGGCACCGCGTCTTCCGACGGCCCCAAGCTGGTCTTTAGTCGCAATGGTGATCGCGCGTCGCTTTCCCAGTTATGGGAACAAGGAAACACGGTGGGGCTGAAGTTGCGTGTCCCCGCATCGGGAACGGAAGTCGCCCTCGAACGCGCAGACCAAACGCTCACCATCATCCCGTCTCGCTAGGATCACGACGCAGATCGTGCCGACCGCAATTGCGGTCACGCTGGTAGGTAGTTCGTCGGTAGGTAATTTGCTAGTAGGAAGTTCGTAAGCACGCGTTCATTGGTAGGCAATCTGCTGGCAGCTGATCGTCAGCAAGAGGTTCGCGAGTAGATCATTGCTGGTAGGCAATCCGAATTGAGTGTGAGCCGTTGCCCAACGGCTCCTCCCAGGGATCCCGCTCCGCCCAGAGCGCGGATCCCAACTTTTTCGGAGGAACACCCTAATCTGAGGAGTAGGCAAAAACAGATGGAGGGATCGGACATGCTTGCGATCGCAACGCCGAGTCGTTTGCTCGAGGCTCGAAGCTCGTTGCCCTCTTACTACGTCCGCTTCACAAACTTCAACGACGCCGAGTTCATACAATACCGCTGCCCCGTCGGCGGCGGACCATCCTCAAACACGTGCCCTAAATGCGCATCGCACAACGTACAACTCACAGCTGTCCGCGGCACGCCCAGGCTCAGATCTTTCTGATTCCGCACATTCTCGTCGGCGATCGGTGCCCAGAAACTCGGCCACCCGGTCCCCGAATCAAATTTCGTATCCGAACGGAACAACGCATTGTCACAGCAGATACAGCGGAAGATCCCTTTCTCGTGCAGATTCCAGTACTGCCCCGTGAACGCCATCTCCGTATCAGCATGGCGCGTTATCTGAAACGCATTCGGTGACAGCTGCGCCTTCCACTCCTCTTCCGTCTTGACCACCTTCGCCACGTGCACCTTCTTCAGCTTCTTGCCATCATCCGAGAACTCGACGATGGTCACCTCGCCCGGCACATTCGGAACCGCCCCACCCTCCGCCGCCAGCACGCCCGACCTCCGCAACGAAGACCACAACATCGATCCCGCGATCGCTCCACCGAACGTCCACAGAAAAGTCCTGCGCTGCACCTTGCGCGCGTCCTTGTCCAGGTCTGAATCAAACATAGATCCCCCTACTTCACCGCCACCAACTGCGGCGCCTCGCGATAGAAGTTCCCAAATTCCTTCTTCAGATTGTCAACTTTCGGCGCATCGTTGTAGACGATGTACGGATTGTTCGGATGAATCGTCGCATAGTTCTGGTGATACGCTTCCGCCGGATAGAACCCCTTCAGCGGCACCACCTGGGTCACGATCTTGTGTTTGAACACATGCGCGTCCTGAAGCTGCGCAATGTAAGCCGCCGTAAGCTTCTGCTGCTCATCCGTCGTATACGAAATCATCGAGCGATACTGAGGCCCATCATCCGGACCCTGCCTGTTCAACTCCGTCGGGTCGTGTGCAACAGAGAAAAAGACGTGCAGCAACTGCCCATAAGTCACCTGTGCCGGATCAAACACTATCTTTACCGATTCCGCATGATTCGTGCGCCCGCTGCTGACCGTCTCGTAATCCGCCGAATTCGCATTTCCCCCCGCGTATCCTGACGTCGCGCTGATCACGCCCTTCACATGCTGATACACCGCTTGCACCCCCCAGAAGCAGCCGCCGGAAAAAACAACCGTCTGCTCACCGTGCTGCGCTGCCAGCTGCGCGTCCATCGCCGGAGGCGGCACTACTGTTCCCGACTTCGCCTCACTCGAACCCGGAAACGCCGCCAGCCGCACCAATCCGACGAACACTGCCGCAAACAAAATTCCTTTTATGATCGATGACCTCATCATGTCACCCCTCCTTGGAACGATCCAACTCACCCTATGGATTGGAGTCCTGAACGCCCAAAAAGTTTCGGCCCCGTTTCCCCTTATGTTCCACCCAAATACGGGCTTCGCGCCAGCTATAATCCACCGTTCACCCGCCATCCCTGCTTCTCGAGAATGGAGCCGAACCCGAGTGCGCCGCCTAAAATCTGCCTTACTTCTATCGATCCCCCTCCTCGCCGCAACCCTCGCCGCCCAGAACATCGACGTCGACATCACTCCCTCCCACGCCACCAATCGCTTCGCGCCCTCGCAAGCCCTCGGCGCGGGCATCGACCGCCTCGCCACCAAGACCTTCGACCCACTCCTCAGCCAGCCTAACCTCCGCAAGATCCTCTCCGCCGGATGGCAAACTGTCAGTTACCGCCAGAACACCGAACTCCTCGTCGAAGCCTGGCACTGGAACCCTGAGGGCACCTGGAGCAATCCGAAAGGCGAGGGCTACTTCACCGGTTCCACGAATCTGGACAAGCCCATCCATTTTTCTTACGGCTACAGCCTTCCGCATCGCGGCTTCACGCGCAACGACGGCACCGGCAACGCCGGATACTCGCGCCTCACCGACGGCGATCCCCACACCTACTGGAAAAGTAATCCCTACCTCACCGAGCGCTTCACGCACGAGCCCGAGTCCGCCCACCCGCAGTGGGTCGTCCTTGACCTCTCCTCTCCCACGAAAGTCGACACCATCCGCATCGACTGGGCCGCTCCCTTCGCCACGCAATATCTCGTCCAGTATTGGACCGGCGAGGATCCCATCCACTCCCCAACCCGCGGCGCCTGGCAAACATTTCCCCGCGGTCAAATCTCCAACGGAAGCGGCGGAGTTGAAACCATCTCGCTCTCACCCGAACCCGTCGCCGTCCACTATCTGCGCATCTTGATGACCGCATCCTCGAACACCTGCGACTCACACGGATCCGCCGACCCGCGCAACTGCGTCGGCTACGCCATCAACGAAATCTACCTCGGCACGACCACGGCCGACGGCCTTCTCCACGACCTCATCCGGCACATCGCGGACCAGGAACAGACCACCACCTACTGTTCTTCCGTCGACCCGTGGCACACACCTGCCGATCTCGCCGCCGAGCGCCAGGCTCAACTCGGATTCGACCGCTTCTACACCAGCGGAATCACCCGCGGCATTCCCGCCATGATTCCGATCGCCCTCATCTACGGCACGCCCGAAGACGCTGTCGCCGAACTCTCCTATCTCAAGAAACGCAACTATCCAATTTCTTATGTGGAGATGGGCGAAGAGTCCGACGGCCAGTACATGCTGCCCGAAGACTACGCCGCCCTCTACGTGCAATTCGCCGATGCGCTGCACCATCTTGATCCGTCACTGAAGCTCGGCGGCCCATCCTTCGAAGGAGTCAACAAAGACATAGAGGTCTGGCCCGACGCCGCCGGCCAAGTTTCCTGGGTGAAGCGTTTCGTCAATTACCTCAACGCGCACCAGCGCATCGGGGAGCTAGCCTTCTTCTCGTACGAGCACTATCCGCTCGATCCGTGCAAACTCACGTGGGCCAGTCTCTACGACGAACCGGAACTTGTCTCGCGCATCACGCAAATCTGGCGTGAAGATGGCCTGCCCGCTAACATCCCGCTCTTCATCACCGAATCCAATCTCGCCTCCGGCGTCAGCGAAACTTACATCGACATCTTCGCCGCCGTCTGGCTCGGCGATTACGTTGGTGCATTCCTCAACGCGGGCGGCAACGCGCTCTATTACTTCGACTACCTTCCCATCCCGATGGAGCATGGCTGTAACGACTCGCCCGGCACCTTCGGCATGTTCTTGCTCGACCCGCACTACCAGATCAAGCAGCCCCTTTCGCAATACTTCGCCGCTCAACTGATCAACCTCGAGTGGGTAGAACCCGGATCCGGCATTCATCACATGTTTCCAGCCAAAGCCGATCTCGACGACGGCGCCGGACACGCGCTCGTCACCGCCTATGCATTGCAGCGACCCGACGGCCAATGGTCCCTGCTGATCGTCAACCGTGATCAGAGCAATCCGCACGACGTCCGCATTCGTTTTCACAAAGACGCGGCGACGAGTTCTTTCGAAGGGAACGTCTCGATGATCAGCTTCGGCCGCGATCAATATTCATGGCATCCGCCGCGCACGATTTTCATGGCCCACGCCGAGCACGACTACGACAGCTCCGTGCAAACAGAAAAAGACGGTTGGGCCGATCCCGACGGCCCGCCCGTCACATCGACCGTGAATGCTTCCGAAAACACGATCTACAAACTTCCGCCCGCATCACTCACGGTCGTCCGCGGAAAACTCGCAGGAAACTAAAACTCGAGAGCTTGGACTCTGAAAACCATTAATGCATCCGAAGCATCTTCAAGTTCCCAACAACATGTCATTCTGGGCGAGGCGAAGAACCTGCTGTCGAGTTCTGGTCATCCCTCAAAACTCCATCATCCTGAGCGCAGTGAGGTGTAGCCGAACGCAGTCGAAGGACCCCTTGTTTGTCGGCACTACCACCGGCATCAAAAGGAATTCTCTGTGGTGCCCTGGTTCCAGTCAGCTCAAGAACCGGCGGCGCGAAGGACATTTCGCCTTCGCCACAACTCGCATGGGGCAGACGCCGGAGTCCCCAACGCCACGTTTGGCGTCTTGGGGTGAAGATGCCTCGTCTGCCCGGCGGAGCGAAGCACCGCAACTTGCTTGTCCTTACCAAACTCAAGCGGCGGGCATTTCGCCCGCCGCTCGAGTAGATGCACGATCACCTCCTTTACCCCTTCACACACACCACCTGCCGCAGCGTGTGCACAACGTCCACCAGATCGCGCTGCGCCTCCATGACCGCATCAATCGACTTGTACGCCATCGGCGTCTCATCGATCACATCCGCGTCCTTTCGGCACTCGATGCCAGTCGTCGCCTTCACATGATCCTCCACTGTGAACCGACGCTTGGCCTCCGTACGCGACATCGCTCGGCCCGCCCCATGGCTGCAACTCATGAAGCTCTCCGGATTGCCCTTGCCGCGCACGATGTACGATCGCGCGCCCATGCTTCCCGGGATAATCCCCATATCGCCCTCACGAGCCCGCACCGCACCCTTACGGGTAATAAGCACATTCTCGCCATAGTGGTTCTCCCA
>Ga0126381_100002369_pt1 | contig 20321 bp, 19 predicted proteins | sample PanSoiMetPlot_28_FD_96465 | JGI IMG/M metagenome (GOLD analysis project Ga0126381, IMG submission 96465) | Tropical forest soil microbial communities from Panama - MetaG Plot_28 | ecosystem: Environmental > Terrestrial > Soil > Tropical forest > Bulk soil | place: Panama | collected 2016-02-17
ATGCACAACTACACGTACCTATGGCTGCGGGCGGGCGGTCACTTCTCGGTGAAGGACGTAGCCAAGTCCTTCGCCGACATCTTCGTCTGGGGCATCGCGACCCGCCAGTAGCCGCCCCGCGCTCGGGGCGCCCGCGCTGGGGCGCCCGCGCTGGGGCGCCCGCGCCCCCTTCGCGGTGAGGTGAATGGCCCCTTGCCCCCAATAGATGAGGGGAGGGGGTCATTCACCTCGATCGGCATCCCGACGCGCCCCGCGGATCGCTGCTAGGTGTGCACAGTGTGCACACTATGCTGGGACGCGTGCAGGAATTGAGCAACGATGTGCAGGAGTGGAACGCGACCGCGCCGGCCAAGGCACGGGACGGGAACCAGACGCTGGCCCGCGGGCTTCGCGCGCTCCTGGCGGTCGCCGACGCCAAGGACGGCCTGAGCGTCCTGCAGGTAGCAGAACTGCTCGGGGTGCACCGGTCGATCGCTTATCGCCTGCTGCAGACGCTGAGCGACTTTGGCCTGGCCGCTCGCCGCAGCGACGGCGTCTACATCGCGGGCGCCCGACTGGCCACGCTCGCGGAGGCCTACCTGCCGAAGCTCAGGGACGTGGCCGGACCGGTGATGCGCGCGCTGGCTGACAGCCTGCAGACGACAGTGTCGCTATTCGTGGAGCAGAGCGACGCCGCCGTGGCGATCGCGATGGTGGAGCCGACCACCGCGACGCATCACCTCGCGTTCAGGCCGGGCATGCGCACGCCGCTCAACCGCGGTGCGGCGGGCTACGCGATCCTGGCCGGCGGGCCGGCCGTGGCGGGCGAGCCCGCCGCGGTCACCCTCGCGCGCGAGCGAGGCTATGCCACGAGCCACGCCGAGATCGAGGCCGGACAGTATGCCGTCGCCGCCGCGATCCCCATGCCGGGGACCGTCACCAGGGCCTGCCTGAACCTCATCACCTACCGCGAGGACATCGCGGACGGCGCCGGCCCGCAGATGCGCCGCGCCGCCGACACGGTCGGACGCCTGCTGCGCCAGCAGGGATAATGCCCTTCCGGGATGATTAAGCCCGACGGATCGCATCGGCCGTGACGCCGCGCGCCCCGGCGAGCAGCACGGCGAAGCGTTCTCGCACCATCGCCAGCAGGTCGGCCCGGTCGTCGTACGCCCACTCACGCAGCGACTCGTACAGCATCGCCTCGAACATGCCGCCCAGGCTGGACGGCGTGACCGTGTGCGGTATCCCGCCAGCCTGCTGCCCCTGGCCGATGATCAGCGCGAAGCCGCGCTGGAAGCCAAAGTGGTCGCTATCCTCCTGGCCCTGCCGCGGCCCGAACGCGTTGGCCTGGGCCCGCAGTATCCGCTGCATCGCCGGCCGCGGCACCTTCTCTATGCGGCGGCACAGACGCACCGTCACGTCGTCGATGACCTCGTCCGGGGACCGGTTGCGCGGCAGCGCCTTGAGGACGTCCTCGTAGAAGACCTTCGTCGTGACCCACCCGGCCTCGAGCAAGATGTCGTCCTTGCGCGCGAAATGGAGGTAGAAGGTCGCCTTGGCCACCCCCGCACGCGCCGCGATCTCCTCCGCGGTCGTCTCGTCGACGCCGCTGGCGTATCCCCGCTCGCTCCACAGTTCCAGGGCGGCCTTGATGATCGCCTGCCTGGTGTCACGGGATCGTTCCTGGGCGAGCAGCGAACGCTTAGCTCCGTTCAAGTCAAATAACCCCTCAAATCAAATAACCCGGGCGTTCGGATCGACGCCCATCAGCGTGGCGAGGTTCCCGCCCATGATGGCCCGCTGGTCGTCGAGCGGGAGCGTCTCCAGCTCGTCGACCCACGTCACCGGGTCGAACATGCCTTCGGGATGCGGGTAGTCCGAGCCGAATACCACGTTGTCGGCGCCGACGGCCTCGACCAGCCCGAGCACGTCTTCCTCGTGGAACGGGTGGACGTAGATCGCGCGCTTGAGCGTGACCAGCGGGTCCTCGTCGAACAGGTCGGGAGACACCGCGTAGACCTGCTTGAGGTTCTCGATGAGCGGACGGACCCAGGCGCTGCCGTTCTCGACCGGCATGAAGCGCAGCCGCGGGAAACGCGTGGCCAGCCCGTGCCCGATGATCGAGGCGATCGTGTCCTTGATCGACCGGTAGTCGTTGTGGACGAGCTCGTGGAAGGCGGTGTTCTTTGTCTTGAACGGCAGGTACTCCTGGCCCGTGCCTTCCCAATCGTTGAGGTACTTCTGGAAGCCGTCGTCTGACGCGTGCATGCCGACAAGGACTCCGGACTCCTCGACGACCTTCCAGAACGGGTCGAACTCGGGGAGGGCGAAGGAGCGCCGCTGACCATTGAGCCCAGGCACGGGGGCGGGCCGGATGAGGATCAAGCGCGCGCCGTGCTCGACCACGTACTCGAACTCGCGGATCGCCTCGTCCACGATCGGCAAGGTGATCACGGGCGTCGGGAAGATCCGGTCCTCGAAGTTGTAGGTCCAGTGCTCAAGCATCCACTGGTTGAGCGCGTGGACGACGGCGTGGGTAGCGGCCGGGTCGTCGGCGAGCCGCTCCTCGAGCAGGCTGGCCAGCGTCGGCCACATGATCGCCCGGTCCAGGCCGAGTTCGTTCATGAGCACAAGCCGGTCCGCCGGGTTGAAGTACGCGGGCGGCGACTCGATGTACCTCGGCGGCGCCGTGCGCGGCTTGTCACCCTCCTTGGGTGCGCGCTTCTTGGCGTGCGGGTTCTTCAGCTGGAACTCAAGCTCCTGCGCGCCGGGCGGAGCGACCTTGCTGAACGTCGGGTTCGGGATGTACTCGCTGATGTGGTTCCGCAGCGCGATCTTGGTCCGGCCGTCGACCTGGACGTACCTGACCAGGCCGTCGTACTGACTCGGCAGGTACTTCGTGAACGCGTCCGTCGTCTCGTACATGTGGTTGTCGGCGTCGAAGACAGGAAAACCCAACGTGCGGGACACTGCTTCCTCCTGCTGGTAAGAGTATTCTCAGATAGAGGTAAGCTTAGTTCCGAATCTAGACACTGTCCAGATTTTGCGCGAGCCGCGAGGAGTACTCGATGCCGTTGGCCCTGGCCTGCATGTCGCACAGTCCGCTGCTTGACATCACCAAGCAGGCAGCCGAACTCGAGCTTGATGTGCAGACGGCCATGTCGGCCGCCCGCGAGTTCGCCGCCGAATTCAACCCCGATGTCGTGGTGATCTTCGCGCCGGACCACTTCAACGGCTTCTTCTACCGCCTCATGCCCCCGTTCTGCCTCGGCACCGCGGCCGGCACGGTGGGGGACTATGCCAGCCTCGCCGGCGCCCTCGACGTCCCGGCCGAACTCGCGCGGGCCTGCGGCCAGGCGGTGCTGGACGAGGGGATAGACCTGGCGATCTCGCATCGCATGGAACTCGATCACGCCACCGCGCAGCCGCTGCACGAGCTTTTCGGCACGCTCGGCGCGAGATCGGTGATACCCGTCTTCATCAACTCCGCGGCGGCGCCGCTCGGCCCGCTGTCCCGAGCGCGGCGGCTCGGCGCCGCCATCGGCGGGTTTTTCGCCAAGCGCGACGAGCGGGTGCTGCTGCTCGGCTCGGGCGGCCTCTCGCACGACCCGCCCGTGCCGAACCTCGACACCGCGCCGCCAGCGCTCGCCGAGCGCCTCGTGTCCGGGCGTCCGCTCACCGCGCACGAGGCGGAGCGCAAGCACTCAGGCGCGGTCGCCGAAGGCATTGCGCTGGCGGCCGGGACCAGTGACCGGCTGCCGCTCGATCCCGGGTGGGACGGCAAGTTCCTGGATGTGCTCAGCGAAGGCGCGCTGGGAGAACTTGACGGCTGGACCAACGCGGACATCGGCGCGCACGGCTGCGGCGCGCACGAAATCCGCACCTGGGTCGCGGCGTACTCGGCGCTGGCCGCGGCCGGCCCTTACGAGGTGACCTACCGCTACTACCGGGCGATCCCGGAGTACATCGCCGGCTTCGCCGTCACCACGGCGCGGATGCGCGCATGACAATGCCGCGTCCGCGCCCGCGCTTGACAGCGTCGCGCGGATGAAACAAGCTTCTGATCAGTTAGTGAATATCAGTGTTCATATAATGCACAAGGACGAAATTGCCCGATCAGATCGACGTCGCCGTTGTGGGGGCCGGGCCGACGGGCCTGATGATCGCTAACCTGCTCGGCGCCCACGGGCTGCGGGTTCGCGTCTTCGAGGCCGGCCCTGAGCTCATCGACTTTCCCCGCGGCGTCGGCATGGACGACGAGACGCTGCGCACCTTCCAGCACGCTGGCCTGGTCGGCGCCGTGCTCCAGCACACGGTCCCGCACCAGCTGCTGGTGTTCGTCGACGCCAGGCAGCGTGACCTCGCGCGGCTGGCGCCGCCCACCGCCGAGTTCGGCTGGCCAAGGCGGAACGGGTTCGTTCAGCCGCTCGCCGATCGCGTGCTGCTGGAGGGCCTGTCCCGGTTCGACTCGGTGGACGTGCGGTGGTCATCCCAGGTCACCGGGTTCGTGGAGGACGCAGACGGCGTCGGCCTGACGATCGACACGCCGGACGGCCAAGCCACGGTCCGCGCGTCCTACGTCGTCGGCGCGGACGGCGGAAGCAGCGCGACCCGCAAGGCGCTTGGCCTGTCCTTCGACGGCAGCACGGCCGCCGCGAACTGGTTCGTCATCGACATCCGCAACGACCCGCTCGGCCGCCCGGGCGCGTATGTCTGCGCCGACCCGCGTCGGCCCTACGTGTCAATCAGCATCCCGCACGGCATCCGCCGCTTCGAGTTCATGCTCAAGCCGGGGGAGACGGAAGACGAAGCGATGACCGACGAGTTCGTCGCCCGCCTGCTCGAACCGCTCGTGCCCGCGACCGCCAAGGTCGACATCATCCGCAAGCGCGTCTACACCCATCACTCCCGGATGGCCGAGCACTTCAGGTCGGGCCGCGTGTTCCTCATCGGTGACGCGGCGCACGTCATGCCCGTCTGGCAGGGGCAGGGGTACAACAGCGGCATCCGGGACGCGCTGAACCTGTCCTGGAAACTGGCGATGGTGCTGCGCGGGCTGGCCGGCGAGCGGCTGCTTGACAGCTACGAGACCGAGCGCCGGGACCACGTCCGCGCGATGATCGGCCTGTCCACCTGGGTCGGCCGGGCCGTGTCGATCAACAACCGCCTCGCCGCCGGGCTGCGCGACGCCTTCTTCCGCTCCCTATCGGCGATCCCGAAGGCCAAGTCATACATCGTGACGATGCGCTTCAAGCCGATGCCGCTGATGACCAGCGGCGCGCTGACCAAAGTCGGGTCGGTCAGCGATCCGAGCCCGGTCGGCCGCCTGTTCATCCAGCCCACGGTGAGCACACGCGCGGCAGCGTCGGTCAAGCTTGACGACGCGCTCGGACCGTGGTTCGCGCTCATCGCCTGGAACAACAATCCCCGCGAGATCCTCGACGACGACGCGCGACGGCGGCTGGAGCGCACAGGCGTGCGCCTGGTAACCGCCCGCCCCGCCGTGCAGCTGAACTGGGCAGGGCCAGAACCCGACGACGGGCTGCTGATCGTCGGCGACCTCGACGGCGCGCTCAAGCGCTGGTTCGACGGGCATCAGGAGTCGGTCCTGCTGCTGCGTCCCGACCGCATCGTCGGGGGTGCCAGCCAGGCTTACGCTGCCTCGGACATGGTGCGGGCGTTCGACGCCGCGATCGGCGCGCCGGAATGAGAGCAGGAGGACCGATGACACTGTGGACCGAACTGGCCGGCCTGGACTACTCGATCAGGCACGTCGGCGTCGGCCCGTGGTCTACCCGGGTGCTTGACTGCGGCGCCGGGCCCCCGCTCATCCTCATGCACGGTACCGGCGGGCATCTCGAGGCGTACGCCAGGAACCTGCGCGCCCTCGCCGGCCGGTACCGCGTCATCGCCTACGACTACCCGGGCCACGGCTGGACGACGACGACCGGCCACGACCTGGAGATCGACGACTACGTCGAGCACCTGTCCGGGCTGATGGACGCGCTCGGCGTAGAGCGCGCGCACCTGTCAGGGGAATCGCTCGGCGGCTGGGTCGCGGTCAAGTTCGCCGCCCGCTATCCCGGCCGCGTGCACCGGCTCGTGCTGAACACCCCGGGCGGCACGATGGCGGCACCGGAGGTGATGGAGCGCATCCGCGTCCTGAGCCAGGCGGCCGCCGACGACCCGAGCCAGGAGCGGGTCCGTTCGCGCCTGGAGTGGCTCATGGCCAGCCCGGACTCGGTCACAGACGAACTGGTCGCGGTCCGCCGCGGCGTGTACAGCCGGCCGGGTTTCGCCGAATCGATGCGCCACATCCTGTGCCTGCAGGATCCCGGGATCCGCAGGCGCAACCTGGTGACCGACGCCGAGCTCGGTGCGATCACCGCTCCCACGCTGGTGATCTGGACCAGCGACGATCCTTCAGGTCCCGCGAAGGCCGGGCTGGATATGGCGGAACGGATCCTGGCCGCTGAATTCCGGCTCATCAAGGACGCGGGACACTGGCCGCAGTGGGAGCAGAGCCATGAGTTCGACTCGATCGTGCTCGAATTCCTTGGCAGGGGCGAATGACGCACGTCAGCAAAAGCGTTATCGAAGACGCCGCCGACCGGCTGGAGCAAGCCGCCCGCAGCGGCATCGCCTGCCCCCCGCTCGCCGGCCTGCGGGATATCGGTTCGGCGTACCGTGTCCAGCAGTGCCTGACGGAGCGCCGCCTCGCCGCCGGAGCCCGCGTTGTCGGACGGAAGATCGGGCTCACCTCGCGAGCCGTCCAGCAGCAGATCGGAGTCGACCGCCCGGACTTCGGGGTGCTGTTCGACGACATGCGATATGACGACGGCGCCGAGATCCCGATCAGCCGCCTGCTGCAGCCCAGGGCGGAAGCGGAGGTCGCGTTCCTGCTCGCGCGGGACATCGTGGACGCGTCGGATCCTGCCGTCGTCCGCGGCACGGTCGCGCTCGCGTTCCCGGCGCTGGAGATAGTGGACAGCCGCATCGCCGACTGGAAGATCTCCCTCACCGACACCGTCGCCGACAACGCGTCCTCCGGCGTGTTCGTGATCGGGGCGACGGGTACCCCGCTGGACTCCGTCGAACCGCGCGACGTCACGATGACGATGCGCCGCGCCGCTCTGGACGGGGACGGTCCTACGGGCGTGTCAACGGGCACGGGACGGGACTGCCTCGGCGATCCGCTTCATGCCCTGGCCTGGCTCGCGGCTACGGCCATCGAGTTCGGGGCGCCGCTGCGCGCTGGCGACATCGTGCTCTCCGGGGCGCTCGGGCCCATGGTCGCCGTGTCACCCGGGGACGTCTTCGAAGCCGAGATCGCGCCGCTCGGCACGGTCGCGGCACGGTTTTCACGGGCAGCAGAGCTCTCACGAGAGGACCAGCTGGCATGACGGACCGCACCGCCGTCGCGATCGTCGGCTCGGGAAACATCGGCACCGACCTCATGGTCAAGATCCTGCGCGGCTCGCGGACCCTGAACGTCGTCGCCATGGCTGGCATCGACCCGGACTCCGACGGACTCGCCCGCGCGCGGCGCTTCGGCGTCGCCACCACGGCGGAGGGCGTCGAGGGACTCATCAAGATGCCGGAGTTCGCGCAGGTGCGGGTCGTCCTCGACGCGACGAGCGCCGCGGCGCACAGGGCGAATGCCAGGCTCCTCGAGCCGTTCGGGATGCGGCTTGTGGATCTGACTCCAGCCGCGATCGGCCCGTTCGTGATCCCGGCCGTGAACCTCGACGAGCATATGGACGCGCCTAACATCAACATGGTCACCTGCGGCGGCCAGGCCACGATCCCGATCGTGTCCGCCGTCGCGCAGGTGACCGACGTCCCGTACGCGGAGATCGTCGCCTCGGTCTCCTCGCGGTCGGCCGGGCCGGGGACCAGGGCGAACATCGACGAGTTCACCGAGACGACCGCGCATGCCATCGAGCGGGTCGGCGGGGCGCGCCGCGGCAAGGCGATCATCATCCTCAACCCCGCCGAGCCCCCGCTGATCATGCGGGACACCATCTTCTGTCTCATCGGCGGTGCCAACCATGATCGGGTAAGAGCCTCGATCCAGGCGATGATCGCCGACGTGGCGGCGTACGTGCCCGGCTACCGCTTGGTACAGGAGATCCAGTTCACCTCGGTGAACCAGGCGGATGTGGCGACGCTGCTGCCCGCGGGCGCCGGCCAGGTGGACACCAAGGTCTCGGTCTTCCTCGAGGTCGAAGGCGCCGCCCACTACCTGCCCGCCTACGCGGGCAACCTCGACATCATGACCTCCGCCGCCGTGCGAGTCGCGGAACGGATCGCCGAACGCGACCAGGTGGTGGCTCCATGACCGTGTTGCCCTTGAAGACAGTGTTGCCCTTGAAGACAGTGTTGCCCTTGAAGACAGTCAAGCCCTACATTCAGGACGTCACGCTGCGGGACGGCATGCACGCCATCCGGCACCGCATCACACCCGGCCTGGTCGAAGCGATCGTCGACAGCCTCGAAGCCGCCGGCGTCGCAGCGATCGAGGTCGCCCACGGCGACGGCCTGGCCGGCTCGAGCCTGAACTACGGTCCGGGCAGCAACACCGACTGGGAGTGGATCGAGGCGGCCGCGGCACACGCCAAGCGCGCCGTCCTGACCACGCTGCTGCTCCCCGGCGTCGGCACCATCGCCGACCTGCGCCGCGCCTACGACCTTGGCGTGCGCTCCGTCCGCGTCGCCACCCACTGCACCGAGGCGGACGTCGCCGCGCAGCACATCGCGCAGGCGCGCGACCTCGGCATGGACGTCTCCGGGTTCCTGATGATGGCGCACATGATCCCGCCCAAGGAGCTTGCCGCCCAGGCGCTGCTGATGGAGTCCTACGGCGCGCGGTGCGTTTACATCACCGACTCGAGCGGCCGGCTGACGAGCGAGGACGTGCGCCAGCGGGTGCGCGCCTACCGCGACGTCCTGCGGCCCGACACCGAAGTCGGCATCCACGCGCACGAGAACCTCTCGCTCGCCGTGGCGAACTCGATGGCCGCGGTCGAGGAGGGCGCGATCCGGGTCGACGCGTCGCTGACTGGCCTGGGCGCGGGCGCGGGCAACACCCCGATCGAGGCCTTCATCGCCGTGGCCAACCTCGTGGGCTGGGAGACCGGCTGCGATCTGTACGCGCTGCAGGACGCGGCCGAGGACATCGTCCGCCCGCTGCAGGACCGTCCGGTGCGGGTCGACCGCGAGACGCTCACCATCGGCTACGCGGGCGTGTACGGCAGCTTCCTTCGGCACGCGGAGGTCGCCGCCCAGACTTACGGCGTGGACGCGCGCGAGATCTTGCTCGAGGCCGGCCGGCGCAAGCTCGTCGGCGGCCAGGAGGACATGCTCACCGACATCGCGCTCACCCTGCAGACGCGGCTCAGCTGATGTACGACGTGGTCGTTCTGGGATCAGGAGCGGCGGGGCTCACCGCCGCGCTCGCCGCATCGGTTCAGGGAGCGCATGTCGGCCTGTTCGAGAAGGCGGCGCTGATCGGCGGCACCACCGCGCTATCCGGCGGGACGCTGTGGGTGCCGGCCAACCAGCCAGCGCGCCGGGCCGGCGTCGAGGACTCCCGCGAGCTTGGCCTGCGGTACCTGACGAGCCTGTCCAACCAGATGATCCTGCCTGAGCTCGCCGAGGCGCTCATCGACGGCGGCCCCGAGCTTGTCGACTTCATCGAGCGGCACACCGACATGCGCTTCCTGCTCGTGCAGGGCTACCCCGACTACCATCCGGAACGTCCCGGCGGCCTGCCTGGCGGCGGCAGGTCGATCGAGATCGACCTCGTCTCGTTTGCCGGTGCCGGCGTCGCGGAGTGGGCGGACCGCATCGCGGGCGACACCAGGCGGCTGCTCATCCGCGAGACGCCGCTCGGCGGCGGCACCGGCGTCCTGCCGGCGGACGTGCAGGCCGAACGGGACACCGCACGCCTAGAGGGCCTCGGCCGCGGGCTCGTCGCCGGCCTGCTCAAGGCGTGCCTGGAGCACGGGGTCGAGGTCACGACCGACGCCAGGGGCGTCCGGCTGCTCACCGCCGTCGAAGACGGCAAAGATGGCACCGCCGGCACCGCCGGCAAAAACGGCACAGCCGTCACCGGCGTAGAGGTCGAGACCGCGGCCGGCGTCCGGCAGGTGCGCGCCGGCGCGGTGGTGCTGGCGACAGGCGGCTTCGAATACGACGCGGAGCTCGTGCGCGACTTCCTGCGCGGACCGCTGACCAGGCCCATCGGCACGCCGAGCAACACCGGCGACGGATTGCGGATGGCCATGCGGGTGGGCGCCAAGCTCGGCAACATGCGCGAGGCGTGGTGGGCGCCCATCGTTGGCTACCCCGGGCAGCGCCGCGACGGCGCCGCGAACGGACTGCTCGCCTCCCGCGAGCGCGCGCTGCCCGGATCCATCATGGTCAACGCCTCCGGGCGCCGCTTCGCCAACGAGGCCGCCAACTACAACGCGTTCGGCGGGGCCTTCCATCAGCTTGACGCGTCCCGGTTCGAGTACCCGAACCTGCCCAGCTACATGATCTTCGATCAGTCCGTCGTGGACAGGTTCGGCGTCTTCGGCGGGGCGCCCGGCGACTCCGTCCCCGATTGGGTGACCCGGGCGGGCACCCTCGGTGAACTGGCGAAAGAACTCGGCCTGCCAGCGCAGGAGGTGGCGGAGAGCGTGCGGCGCTTCAACGACAACGCGAGTGCCGGGACCGACCCCGACTTCGGCCGCGGACACAGCGCGTTCGACCGGTTCCCCGGCGGCCGCGCGCTGGACCCCGACTCGCCGTTCTCGACGCTCGGCCCGGTCGAGACGGCGCCCTTCTACGGCGTCGAGGTGGCCTCGTCGCTGCTCGGCACGAAGGGCGGGCCGCGCACCGACAGGGAAGGCCGGGTGCTCAACGTCGACGGAGACGTGATCAGGGGACTGTACGCGGCGGGCAACGTCATGGCGAACCCCACCGGCATGGTGTACGGCGGCGCCGGGGCCACCCTCGCCGTCGCGACAGTGTTCGGCATGTTCGCGGGCCGCGCTGCCATATGTGACCAGAGAAGGAACGATGACTGAGACCCGCGTCTTCACCCAATGGCTGTCCGACTTCACGGCGGCGGTCCAGACCGGTTCCGCCGATGACCTCTCGGCGCTGTTCCACGAAGACGCGAGCTGGCGTGACTTCATGGCGTTCCCCTGGGACTTCCACCACACGGTCGGCCGCGACGAAACCGTCGAGCGGTTCATCGAGATGGCCAAGCTCTGGGAGGCGTCTGGCTTCACCCCCAGCCAAGAACAGCCGCCGGTCGTCACCGACGGGAAGATCAACGCGTTCTTCGACTTCACCACGAAGAACCGCGCCGACCGCGGCTACGTGCTCCTGGTGGACAACGGGCACGGTTTCAAGGCGTCTGTCCTGCAGACCCAGGTGATCGGCCTGCTCGACCACCCGGAACGGACCCGCCACAACCGCAGGGACGGCAAGGTCTACGGCGTCGTGCCAAACCGCACCAGGTGGCTGGCTGACCGGCAGCAGGAGGCCGCGTTCGAAGGCCGAGAGCCGACCGTGGTCGTGCTCGGGGCCGGGCACAACGGCCTGGCCATCGCGGCGCGGCTCGGTGCCCTCGACGTGCCGACGCTGGTCATCGACAAGGAACCGCGTGTCGGGGACACGTGGCGCAAGCGGTACTCCGCGCTCGCCCTGCACAGCACCACCTACGGCGACCACTTGCCGTACCTGTCGCTGCCGCCAACCTGGACCGCGCACACGCCGAAGGACAAGTTCGCGGACTGGCTGGAGTCCTACGCGACGCTGATGGATCTCAACGTCTGGACCAGCACCACCTTCCTGTCCGGCCGCTACGACGAGAAGGCCAAGCGCTGGGCGATCCAGGTAAGGCGTGGCGATGGCTCGATCCGCGAACTGCGCCCGCGGCACTTCGTCGTGGCCGGCGGCCTGTACGGGTCACCGAAGATCCCCGCGATTAAGGGCATGCAGACCTTCACGGGCGTTTGCGCGCACTCGGACGAGTTCCAGAACGGCGCGGACTTCGCGGGAAAGCGCGCCCTGGTGATCGGCGCCGGGGTCAGCGGCCACGAACTCGCGCACGACCTGTTCGAACACGGCGCGGACGTCACACTGGTGCAGCGCAGTTCGACGTATGTGATCACCTACGACACTTACCACCGGTACTTCTCGACGTTGTTCACCGAGGACATGCCCTACACGCCGGACTTCGCCGACCAGATGGCCTACGCGATGCCGCCCGAGCGGTCCGATGAATCCAACAAGCGGCTGACCGCGCTGGCCGCCGCGGCCGACAAGGACCTGCTCGACGCGCTGCGAGCGCGCGGATTCGCGATCAACTTCGGCCCTGGCGGCGGCGGCATCCTCGCCGCCATCACGTCAGGCATGGACTCCTACCAGATCGACATCGGCGCGTCCGCGCTCATCGCGGACGGCTCGGTGCACCTCAAGAACGGCGTCGAGGTCGCCGAGGTCAGCGGCGGGACCGTCACGTTCACGGACGGCTCGACGCTCGACGACGTCGCGCTCATCCTGTTCGCGACGGGCTATCACCAGTTCTGGGGGCACATCAAGCCGGCCCTGGGAACGGTCGGCGAGTTGTTCGACAAGGTGTACGGCCGGGCCGCGGACGGCGAGTACGCGAACACGTGGCGCCGGTCCGCGCACCCGGGCATCTGGTTCGGCACCGGGTTCATCCGGATGGCGCGCTTCTACACCAGGTTCATGGCCTTGCTGATCAAGGCGATCGAAGAGGGCATCGAGCCATACGACCCGGACGAGCCCGCCTGATGCCGGCTATCGACGTCGCCGGCCGCGTTGAACCGGGGACCGCGGCGGTCTTGGACCGGCTGACCCGCTGGGACCTGACGAGCATCGAGTCGATCCGGGCTTCGTACGCGGCCGCGGCCGCGCCGCCGGCCCCCGCGGACCCGCGGGTCACCCGCTCCGACGAGGTCATCGAGGGACTTGACGGCCGTCCGGCCGTCCGGGTCCGCTGGTACCGCCCGTCGGCCGGCCCCGGCGGGCCGCGAGCCCCGCTCGGCAAGCAGAGCGCGGTCGGCAAGCAGAGCCCGCTCCCGTGCCTGGTGTGGCTACACGGCGGCGCGTACATCATGGGCACGCTGGACGAGAACGACGGCCGGCTGGACCGGATGGCCGCCGAACTCGGCTGCGCCGTCGTCTCGGTCGACTGGCGGCTGGCGCCAGAGCACCCGTACCCGGAAGGACTCGACGACGCGGAGACCGTCTGGCGCCGCGTCCGCGACGACCCGGCCGCGTTCGGCGTCGACCCGGCCCGGCTTGCCGTCGGCGGCGCCAGCGCGGGCGCGGGCCTGGCGGCCGCGCTCTGCCTGCGGCTGAGACAGTCCGCGCTGCCGCAGCCACGGCTGCAGTTGCTGATCTACCCGATGCTCGACGACCGCGAGCTGACGCCTTCGATCCGGGCGAGCGATGATCCGGGCCACTGGGGCCTGTGGCACCTGGCGGCCAACCGGATGTGCTGGCAGGCCTACCTCGGGCCGCTGTCCGGAGCGGACGACGTGCCGCCCACGGCCGCCCCGGCCCGCGCGGCAGACCTGTCCGGGCTCGCGCCCGCCTTCCTCGGCGTCGGTGACGTCGACGCGTTCCTCGACGAGAACCTCGACTACGCGCGCCGCCTGTCCCGCGCCGGGGTACCGGTCGAACTGCACGTCTACCCCGGGGTCATCCACGGCGGTTTCGGCGCGCCGCCGGCCACCCCGCGCACCGCCCAGTTCCTGCGCGACATCTACGCCGCGCTTGCCGCGGCGTTCGCGCCATAGGGACGCCTAGCGCTCCGGTGACTTCACGGCCGTGGTGACATAGAGGACACTGCTACTGAACGTCTTCGATGCGACGCATCGTCGGAACTGGAGTCTCGTGCATGCTAGAAGTGATAGTCGGTGTCACGCTGACGGCGCTGCTCGGTGGCTTCCTAGTTCCCATTGTGAAAGGACTCCTTGATCGTCGGACCGAGCGCTACAGCTCATCTGTGGCGCTGGTCGATACCCTCGCCGAAAGCCTGTGGAAGTACTGGCACATTGCTGTTCGCGTGGCTTACTACGGAAGGCAAGGGGAACGAGGGGCCGAGAGCCTCGACCTGGCGTTGCGTCATTTCGACAGCGACGAATCGTGGCAGATTGGCGTTGACGTCCAAACTCAGCTCAGCAGGTCGAAGAGGTTCCTCCCAGCGCCCGCGCAGGAGCAGCTGGTGAAGGCGCAACAGCAAGTCATCGAGCACCTCGATAGTGAGGTTGACCGACTTCGCCGCGGGGCAACTTCGGATGACTGGAGCAAGTTCTACGAAACGCTGATGACCAGGACGCGCCCGGCGATTGACTCTCTCCTCAACGGCCTGATCTCAGACTTGAAGATTGGCCGGTCAGGCACGTCATTCCAACAGCCAAACGACGGCGCAGGGCCAGCGCAATCATGATCGCGTAGATAGCTCCCGCGACAGAGTCAGCCGCGATAGTTCCGGGAGAAGATCCGCACCCTGCCTGCCACAGCGCCCGCGGGTCCACGCTCGCGTAGTAAGCGAGCGTCGGCGACGCTCAGTGCACCACTGGTTCCCCCGCCAGGGCCAAGAACTGCCGTCTAGACAGCAATCAGCGCCGCCGCTTGAGCCCGCTTCGTTCGGGACAAAAATAGGGCTCAATCCTAAGAAAGTAGGGCTTTATCCGGAACGGAGCCTGGTTACTGCTTACTAGGATCGGGCTGTGGCGAAGCTGGACTCGAATATTCCGAGCATCGCGCGCGTCTATGACTACGTCCTCGGCGGCAAGGACAACTTCGCGGTGGACCGCGAGCTGGCGAACCGGCTGATCGCCCTAGTCCCGCTGATCCCTGAAGTGGCCAAGGAGAACCGCCAGTTCCTCGCCCGCGCCGTGACCTGGGCCGCGAACCAGGGGATCCGCCAGTTCGCCGACCTTGGGTCCGGGCTGCCGACGGCGCCGAACACGCACGAGTCGGCGCGCGCGGCCGCCCCCGACGCGCGGGTGGCATACGTCGACAACGACCCGGTGGTGGTCATTCACCTGAACGCCCTGCTCGCCAACGGAAACCCGGGCGTATCGGTTGTGAACGCTGACGTGCGCGACGTGGCGGCGACCCTGGACGGCATGCGCGCGAGCCTTGACCTGTCAGCGCCGGTCTGCCTGGTGGTGGGGTACCTGCTGCACTTCTTCACGGCCGGCGCCGCGGCGGACCTGATGGCCAGGTATACGGCGGCGCTCCCGTCCGGGAGTTGCCTCGTGCTTTCCGTGCTGCACGCCACCGGCGAGGCCGCGGACGAGGGCCTGAGCACGTACTCGTCCGAGGCCGTCCCGGTATACAGCCACTCGCTGCCGGAGATCGCCAGCTTCTTCGGCCCGCTTGAACTGGTCCCGCCCGGCCTGGTCGACGCGCGGCTATGGCATCCCGCTGGCCCACTCACGGGGCTGTCGCCCCGGGAGTGCCACGTGATCGCCGGCGTCGCCCGCAAGGGGCGACTGAAGGATCGGCGCCGCCTGCTGAGGGCCTAGTCCGGGCCGTACCATCGCAGTTCCTGGCCGGTGACCGCGGCGATCGTGTCGAAGTCCCGGTCGTGGTGCAGCAGCGTTAGGCCGAACAGTTCCGCGGTGGCGGCGACGACGAGATCGACGGGCCCAGCGCCGCGGTGCTGTCCTCGGGCGGTCAATTCGCCCTGCACTTCCCAGGCCCTGGCGTACGCGCCATCATGGACCGGCACCCAGCCGAACGCGCACCGCAAGTCCTCGATAGTGGCCTTCCGGTCCTGGGCCGACCTGGCACTATAGAAGAACTCCAGTTCGATAATGGGGCAGACCGCCACAAGTCCCGCCGCCACCGCCTGATCCCAGCCGAGCGACGCCGCGCCGGGTCGCATGAGCCTGGCAAGCGCGCTCGTGTCGATCAGGAACTCCGCGGACGTCATCGCCGGTACTGCTGCTTGTCCTGCAGGATCGCCAGATCGAGGGCGCCGTCGGTGGCCGCGTCGCGCAGCCGGGTCAGCGCCAGCGCCCGCCGCCTGTTCGCCAGGACTTCGCGCAGGGCGGCGTTGACCGTGTCCTTCTTGGTGCTGGTCCCGAGTTCCTTCGCCACGCTCGCGACAAGCTCGTCGTCAAGATCGATCACGGTCCTGGCCATCGCCCCTCCCGGTATGTCAAGTATATCAACGACCACATCAATGATATCTCCCATGATACATCCACGTGAGTCCAGAGCCGCGCCCGGCGAAGCGGCCCACGCCCCCCAGCGGCCCCACCATTCCCAGGGGCCACCAAGATCGGATTAGGGCGAAAGATCCTCCAGGTCAGAACCTGGAGGATCTTTCGCGTTATCGAAAACCAGGCCGATGCCTGGGCGCTACAGGCCGCCGCCGATCGTTACGCCGCCGTCTAGTACCAGCGTCTGGCCGGTGATCCAGGAGGCGTCGTCGGAGAGCAGGAACGCGACCGCGCCGGCGATGTCCTGCGGCACGCCGAGGCGCTTAAGCGGGTACGCCGCGGAGACCTGCTCCTCACGTCCCTCGTACAGGGCGGTGGCGAACCTGGTCTTCACCACGGCCGGGGCCACGGCGTTGACCCGGATGCGCGGGCCGAGTTCGGCGGCGAGTTCGACCGTCAGCCTGATCAGCGCGGCCTTGCTGACCCCGTACATGCCGATGCCCGGGGATGCCCGCAGGCCGGCGACGGACGCGACATTGACGATCGAGCCTCCGTGCTCGCCCATCCAGGCGTCCCGGACGCGCACGGTCCAGGCCAGCGGGGCGAGCACGTTGACGGCAAGGATCTTGGCCGCGGCGCCCGGGTCGGTGTCGGCGATCGGGCCGTATACCGGGTTGATGCCTGTGTTGTTGACCAGCATGTCGACGCGGCCGAACGCGTCGAGGGTTCTGGCGATCGCCTCGTCCTGGTGATCGCTGTCATCGGACCTGCCAGGCACCGCGATGGCCACGTCGTGGCCGCCCAGTTCGGTCACGGCCTCGGCCAGCGGCTCGGGATGGCGAGCCGTGACGCACACCCTTGCCCCGCGGCGCACGAGTTCGGCGGCGACGGACAGGCCGATGCCACGGCTGGCGCCTGTCACGATCGCGGCCCGGCCTGCCAGTGGTGCCAGTGGTTCCCGTGGTTCCAGCGAGGTCATATGGCCCGGTCCCGGTCGGCCCAGTAGGGTTTGCGCAGGTCGCGCTTGAGCACCTTGCCTGTCGCGTTGCGCGGTAGTTCCGCGACGATGTCGACCGAGACGGGGCACTGATAGTGCGCCAGGTTGGCGCGGCAGTAGGCGATGACGTCCGCTTCGGTCAGCTCCGTGCCGGGGACGGCGACGACGATGGCCTTGACCGCCTCGCCCCAGCGCTCGTCGGGGACGCCGATGATCACGCCTTCGCTTACACCCGGGCAGGCGTTGAGCACGCTTTCGACCTCGGGGCCGTAGACGTTCTCACCGCCAGTGATGATCATGTCCTTGAGCCGGTCCAGGATGTACAGGAAGCCGCCGGAGTCCGTGCGTCCGATGTCGCCGGTGCGGACCCACCCGTCCGCGGTCTTCGTGTCCGCGGTGGCCTCTGGCTTGTTGAGGTAGCCGCGCATCACCTGAGCCGTCCGGAGCCAGACTTCCCCGGTCTCGTCGGGCGCCACGTCGTCGAGCGTCACCGGATCGACGACCCGGACCTCGACGCCGGGCATCGGCAGCCCGGCGGATGCCAGCCGCTGCGGATGGCCGTCCGGATGGGCAGCGTCTCTGTGCGCCTCGTCGGACAGTATGGTGACCGCGCCTGACACCTCGGTCATCCCGTAGACCTGGACGATCTCGCTCTCGGGCCAGGCGTCGAGCGCCTTGCGCAGCATCGGCAGCGGCATGGGCGAGGCGCCGTAAATGATCATCTTGAGGCCGCCGAAGGCGGCGATCGGCTGCGGTCCCGCCGCGAGGACGCCGTGGATGACGGCCGGGACGACGAAGGCGTGCGTCGCGCCGCTGGCGATCGCGCCGAAGAGCGCGGCGGGGGCGGGCTCGCGCAGCAGGATCGTGCGCATGCCGGCGCTGATCCCGGCCTGGGCGTAACACGAGCCGCCCACGTGGAACAGCGGCATGGCCACCAGGTTGACGCCGTCCGTGTCCAGCGCCAGGCCCGGGGCGCCGGCCGCGCTGTGCGTACAGATGCCGCGGTGGGTCAGCTGGGCGCCCTTCGGCCGGCCGGTGGTGCCGGAGGTGTACAGGACCAGGCAGACGTCGTCCCGATCTGCCCCGCCACCCTCGTCGGGCTGGCCGGCCGCCAGGAACGGCTCGTACCCGTCGTCGTCCCCGCCGATGACGACCCGTCCCGGTACCAGGTCGTCGGCGCCGGCGTCGGTCGCGAGCCCGGCGAGGTCCGCCCCGTAGAAGAGGATCACCGGCCTGGAGTCGGCCAGGATGTAGCGGATCTGGTCCGGACTCAACCGGGAGTTCGCCACCGCGGTGGCGGCGCCAAGTGAAGAAGCGGCCAGCGTGAGCTCGATCGTGGCGAGGTGGTTGAGATTGAGGACGGCGACCCGGTCGCCGGATGCCACGCCGGCCTCTCGCAGCGCGCCGGCCAGGCGCAGGATCCGCTCCCGCCACTGCCCCCACGTGAAGGTCTGCTCGGCGAAGCTTATCGCCTCGGCGTCGGGCCGCACCGTGGCCCAGTGGTCGAGCCGGTCGCGCAGGAACGTCGCATCAGGCGGCTGGTCTGTGCCATCGGGAAACAGGGTCGGCTGGTCTGTGCCATCGGGAAACAGGGTCGGCTGGTCTGTGCCATCGGGAAACTGAGCCGGCTGGTCTGCGCCAACAGGAGAAGGAGGGAGCGTCATTGCTGACCCTTCCGGTCGGTCTTTTCGAAGAACGCGGCAAAGTGCGACTGCGCGACTTGCGAAGCGAACAGCCGTCCGGACAATTCAGCCATGGCGACGCCCTCCTCGTCCAGAGCGCGCAGCCGGTCGCGGGTCACGAGCGGCCGGGTCTCGCGCAGGCCCTGCCGGTCGGCGCGGCGCAGGGCGTCGAGCACCGGCCCGGCCAGCGCGTCCACGTCGTCCGCCGCGGCGGTGACCAGCCCGATCTCCGCGGCCGTGGCGGCGTCGAACGTCTGCCCCGTGAGGAAGTACCGGGAGGCGCCCCGCCCGGTGAGCAGCGGGCGCAGCGGCAGCGATATCACGGCGGGCGCGAGGCCGAGCCGCACCTCGGTGAAGGCGAACGTCGAGCGGGTGGCGGCCAGCACGATGTCGCAGGCGCCGAGTATGCCCAGACCGCCCGCCCTGGCGGCGCCGTCCACCCGGGCCACCACGGGAATCGGCAGCGTGAGCAGCTGCCGGAACAGGGCCAGCATGTCCCGCGTCCCGTCGGATGGATCGCCGTCGCGCATCTCGTTGAGGGCGGCACCGCTGCAGAACGTGCTGCCGGTGTGCGTGAGCAGGACGGCGTGCGCGGTCTCGTCGGCCGCCGCCGCGGCGAGCGCGTCCCCCAGTTCGGCGACGAGCCGGCGCGACAGCGCGTTGCGGTTAGCGGGCGAATCGAGCGTGACGGCGACGACGCCGTCAAGAGGTTCGCCGCGCACGAGAGCTGGATCAGACATGGGTCTGCGAACCCCGCTATCAGTACGACTTGGGCAGGCCGAGCGAGTGCTGGGCGACGTAGTTGAGGATCATTTCCCTGCTGACCGGCGCGACGCGGGCGACACGCGCCATGCCAAGCATCATGGCGAGGCCGTACTCGGTCGCGAGCCCGTTGCCGCCGTGGCACTGGATGGCCTGGTCCAGGGCGCGGATGCTGGCCTCCGCGGCAGCGTACTTGGCCATGTTGGCCGCCTCCCCGGCGCCCTTGTCGTCGCCTTCGTCGTACAGCGTGGCGGCCTTGGCGAGCATGAGACGACTGAGCTCCACCTCGATGTGGCACTGCGCGAGAGGATGGGCGAGGCCCTGGTGGGCGCCGATGGGGACGCCCCAGACCTCCCGTTCGAGCAGGTAGCGCCGCGCCTTGCCGATCGCGAAACGGCCGGTGCCAACGGCGCTGGCGGCCCCCATGATGCGCTCGGGGTTGAGGCCGGCGAACAGCGCCTCGAGCGGCGCGTCGTGGCCACCGACCAGGGCGTCAGCGGGCAGCCGCACATCGTCGAGAAACAGCTGGAACTGCCGCTCGGTCTCGGTGAGATCCATCTCGATCGAGTGGTAGGCGAAACCGGGTGTCTCCCGCGGCAGCAGGAACATGGCCGGCCGCAGCCGCCCGGTTCTGGCGTGCTGGATCCGGGCGACGATGAGCACGGCGTCGGCGTTGGCGACCCCGGTCAC
>Ga0126381_100002370_pt1 | contig 20316 bp, 16 predicted proteins | sample PanSoiMetPlot_28_FD_96465 | JGI IMG/M metagenome (GOLD analysis project Ga0126381, IMG submission 96465) | Tropical forest soil microbial communities from Panama - MetaG Plot_28 | ecosystem: Environmental > Terrestrial > Soil > Tropical forest > Bulk soil | place: Panama | collected 2016-02-17
ATCATGCGCCACTAGCTCCGAGAACCGATCTCAATACGTTGATCATTCGGCCTCGCCGGACCGGCGGAAGCCTCCAAGAGCCGACCCCACTCGCCTTCGGTGTAGATTCGACGCATCTCATCGCGACGCGCCCTATAGCGGTCAAGATGGCGATGCTCCAACTCGACACCCGTACGCTCGCTTCCGTCGGCGATGAAGCGAACTTCGATTTCTGTCTTCAAGCCCGGGTTGAAGTTACGGCCAGTCGTCGAAAGAACCAAAGTGTTCGGCGTGGGAGTTTTGCGAACCACTTTACGAGCGTGTCTGCGCACGCCCGAGTGAAGAATCTTAAGCATAGAAGTCCCGAAGCGGTCCCCGATGCCCCTTGCAGAGCGCGAACAATCTCAGTCCGAGACTCGTGGGGGTGATAAAGGCTTCGTCTCGAGTCAGGAGAGTTGCGGTGTTGGTAACTCTTTTCTCTATTAAACGTAGTGCAACGAGAGAATCGAGGTCGCGCTCCGTCTGAAGCCCGCGCGATCCCACCGTCGCCGCCAGCTCGGCCAAATTGCATGCCAATGGCTTCGCGGAGACGCCTGATTCCGATATGACCTTGCTTGATCTCGTGCACACGACGGTGAAGATGCGGAGAGGCATTACCGTGAGCTGGCTAAACAGTTCAACAAACTCCAGGCTCGACTGGTCACTTCCATCCGCCGAGCAAGAGGTAAACAGGAGGCCGGCCCAAAAATCGTGCAGCCAATCCTCGTCGGTACTTGATCCATATTCAAGAACACGCAGGGCGACCTGCGGATTGACTCGCCCTTTGCCTACGGTGGTCGGGCCAAGCACAAACAAATTCTCTGTCTTGAGTGCAATGCCGACGGCGTTTGCCAATTTATGATTGCTGGCCCTTGCGCGAATCCACTCCTCGATTTCCTCAGCTCCGTCAGGGCATACTCGACTCAAGAACGCAAAGGATTCGACCATTCGAACGAACCCGAGCATGTCCACCGGCTGCGTAAGTGCGATCACGTTCTCCAATAGACTCTCCCATCGAAGCGAACTCGGATCATTTTTTGAAGAAATGAACGTCAGCGCCACACCGTCTGCCCCACACCTGGCAACTTTCGCACGCGTCGTTATCCGGCGCGTGCGGTCTAACTCCACCGAGCCTTCCTTTTGAAGTGTCAGCCAGACAGTTGTTCCCAGCCGCCAGCGTTCCTTGGTGAGGAGATACACGCCTGTCGCGCTGATATCCCTGATCGCGTCCTGCTCTAACGCTGAGCCGTTCCAACGATATGCCGCGAAGTGTTCCACAGCTCGTCGCTCCGCCCTACCGGCCTCGGGCGTCACAAAGTTTTCCAGCCACTCAATGGATTTGCCCATGGTGGTGCCAGAATCAGGCTTCAGCTTTTCCAGCCAGCCCACGGATTTGGCCATGGCGCCAACATCAGGCACCCTAATTTTTTCAAGCCAGTTCATTTGTCCAGCCATAGAATCCAGCTTCAACTTGAGACTTATGGATTCAGTGAGATTTTATGGCCAACAGTCGATGGGACCGAACCCCACGTTCGCATATCTCCCTCGAAGGTAACCCTCCTCAGCACTGAAGTCGGATGGACCTGCCTACCACTGCCGGCAAACTGAAGTTACGCCACTCGGGCACCTTACCCCGTAACGCCAAAGTATTTCTCGGTCAACGCATCAAACTGTTCAAGCGATTTGCACTCCTCGACGGGCTTGCCGGGAATGTCAAGTTCACACTTAGACGGGGTCCCTTCCCGATACTTTTTGTTCTGAGAGTCAATCCACATATAGTTCGCGTATACCCGCCCACCGAACGCATCGTAAACCATGTCTACGACCACCGGAAACTTCTCGGAAGACGTTGAATTAACGCGGATATAACAAACATTCGCGGTTGGGTCATAGTGGCTCGTATAGCTGGTGTAGTTTGAGTGCTTGTCCTCTTGGAATCTCTTCCCAGCCTGCTCGTCGCACAGCTTTTGTTGAGCCAAGTTGGCCCCTACCGGAGTAAAGACTGGTTGTTCTTCGATCGCATTGGGGTTGGGCTTCGCTGCACTCACTGTCCCCTTAAGTGAGTTGCACCCCAAGAGAATTCCAAAACCGAGGCAGGCGACCGCCCACACGTGATCCTTCATGAAGCACGCCCCTTGCGCGAATTGTACGACTGGAATGGATGCAGAGCGGTTCTGTTGCCGTAACTCCCGAGTGACTGTCATACACGGAAGTTACGCTCGAAACTTCAGGTTTGCCGACTATTTCGGAGTGTTCCAATCGTCGACCATGGTCTTGCCGCCTTTGGCGTTGGTAACCTCAATGTCCTGGTAATCGAACGTCAGCTGTTCGTTGACGCCCAACTTGCGAATGCTCTGGATGGTCGCGTTTGTGAGCACGATCTTCTGAGCTGTCTTCGCGTCTCTTGAGCCTCCCGCGAAGGTGATCGCCACTTCGCTCAACATCTCATTTGAACTCGCCGCCATTGCCAGCTTGGGCGACGCCGCATCCATCTTTTTGGTGATGGTGATGGTGGAGTGCATCCGTTTGCCGGCTGCCATCCCGGTCGCCATTGGGGTGTTGCGGACGACGCTGACGAGCGGGATGTTTTCGGACATCGCGCCGCTTTTGATGGGTCCCTGCTTGAAGCCCTTCACCGTCATGTATGCATCGGCTGCGGCCATGGCCTGGACCGCGGGCAGCAGCGCGGAAATCGCACTGCAGAGCACCAACAACCGTCCTGCATGAACGACACGCATCGCCATTCTCCTTTCAGCCTGAACGCTTTTGTGACGCGCTCATATCAGCGCCAGAAGTAGCCCGAGCCACGCAGACAATCGATCTCCGCGATCAACGAAGCCGCGATAAGACCGCACGCAATCGCAAGGCACGTGAGGCGCGGAAAGCGCTCAGGAATGGATTCCGGTTGAGAATATTCAAACAAGTGGAGAACGGGTGCGCTGAGACTAGGTTCTGACGGAGTGGAATATGCGGATTTCTCTGCCATTGTTGGCTCCCTAAAGAATCTGGTGATTAAGGCTAGCGGAAGATTGGAATTTTTGAGCCATTCCACAAGTGGGGTGGGCACAATGACACTTTTGTGGAAGTTGGACCTGGAAATGAAAGGACGCTTTCTGGGTCATATTATCCAGGCTGCTAAAACGCTGGTTCTATTACAGATCGGCCTAGATAACTGTCCGCCTGGGTCATAACGATGAAATCAGCAGGCCGTATTGCGCTTACAGAAGCGTGGTGTGGTTATCGTTCTTTGGTAATGCTTGAAACGCCAACTGTTCTCAGATCGACGAAAGAGACTTCAGCCGCATTTCCCGTTCCTTGTCCGGATGCACCCCAGTTAGATTCGCTTTTCCACCGCCCCAACAACTGAAGTCGTGGATGATTGCACTTGTCGTCCCCTGAATGACGAGTTCCGGGCGGATCACCGGCAAACAGAAAGTTACGCTGACCGACCAATCGCACCTTTCACCGAATCCGTGTTCAACTGACAAGCATCAAGCGCACTCCTTTGGCGGACTGTTGCTTGCCGTCGCGGTCATTGCAGGGTGCTCTCTTCCTCAACCCTTTGTCGTCGCTGTGCCCCCTCCGCCCCCGCCCGTCGTCGGACTCGCCACACGAGCACGCACGCCAAATTGGAGGCAAACAAAAGGCGAACAGGCTAGAATGTCTCATGGGCTTCCCCAATGAGCTCTCCTGGGCTCACCACATCACTCAAGAATGGTTCGTCTCCAGATTCGGGACTCCCACGGAGCCGCAGGTCCTCGGCTGGCCTAACATCCTCGCCGGCAAGCCAACGCTGATCTCGGCGCCAACGGGCTCCGGAAAAACGCTTGCAGCATTCCTCGTCTGCATCGATAGGCTGTTTCGTCGATCCCTCGAAGGCACACTTCGGCCCACGACGCAGGTGGTCTACGTGTCGCCGCTGAAGGCGCTCTCGAATGACATCCAGAAGAACCTCGAAGAGCCATTGCGAGAGATTCAGCAACTGGCGCTCGACCGCGGCTATCTTTCGATGGGGATCCGCACCGTGGTCCGAACCGGCGACACGCTGCAGAAGGAGCGCGTCGCAATGCTGCGCAATCCTCCACACATCCTTGTGACCACGCCCGAGTCGCTCTACATTCTTCTTACTTCAAAACGAAGCCGGGAACATCTTGCGTGCGTTGAGACGGTAATCGTCGATGAGATTCACGCGGTAGCCGACGACAAACGCGGTGCTCACCTTGCGTTGTCGCTCGAACGCCTCGACGCTCTGGTGTGCGGTGAAAATCGGCTCTCAACGGGTGCATTCATTGCGGGATTGATGAGCCCGCCGCAACGCATCGGTCTTTCCGCAACGCAGAATCCGATTGAGCTTGTGGCCGAGTTCCTGACGGGAAGAGCCCCGGGACGTGCGCCGGCAACGATAGTGCAGATTGGGCAGAAAAGGGCGATGGACATCGCGATCGAAGTCCCCAGCGATGAGTTGACATCGGTGACATCTCAGGCCATGTGGGAGGAAATCTTCGACAAGCTGGCAGGTTATACCGAGACGCATCGATCGACGCTCGTATTCGTGAATACGCGAAAACTGGTTGAGCGAGTCTCATTCGCACTTGCGGAGCGCCTCGGTACTGAAAACGTGGGCGCGCATCATGGTTCTCTTTCTCGGATGCTGCGTCTCGATGCTGAGAGGCGTTTGAAACGCGGAGAGATCAAGATCCTGGTTGCGACGGCATCTCTTGAACTTGGTATCGATATCGGAAACGTGGATCTTGTCTGCCAGATCTCGACCACGCGATCGATTGCGATCGCGCTGCAGAGAGTCGGCCGGGCAGGGCACTGGCGCGGAGCCATTCCCAAAGGGCGCTTGTTTGCCACAACACGTGACGATTTGCTTGAACAAGCGGCTCTTGTCCGCAAACTGCGCAATGGTGAGTTGGATCGGCTGGAGATTCCGCCCCAGCCGATGGACGTGCTGATGCAACAGATCGTGGCCGCATGTGGAGCGGAACCGTGGCATAAGAAATCTCTCTACGAAATTCTGCGCCGGGCTTATCCGTACCGGAACCTCACCTGGGATCAGTACGAAGAAATCATCGCGATTCTCTCAAACGGAATCGAATCGAGCCGGGGACGGTACGGCGCCTATCTGCTGCATGATGGTATCCACGGCGAGTTGCATCCCCGTCGCGGCGCACGCATGATTGCCATCTCGAACGGTGGTGCGATACCGGATACGGCTCTGTTCAACGTGATCCTACAGCCGGAGAACATTCAGATCGCAACCCTCGATGAACACTTCGCGGTCGATTCAAGTCCGGGAGATGTGATCCTTCTGGGGAATACCAGTTGGCGGGTGCAGAGGATTGAAGCCGCAGGACAAGTCCATGTCGAAGATGCGCACGGAGCACCGCCCAGTGTGCCGTTCTGGACCGGAGAGGCGCCGCAGCGTACCGACGTTCTGTCCGATGGCGTGAGTGAATTACGAAAGCGAATCTCGGAGCGTTCGCGAACCATCTCGCCCGCATGGCTGTCGCCCGCGCAGCCAGAGATCGTATCCACCACTGGCTGGCTGATCGAAGAATGTGGTGTCTCTGAATGGGGCGCCCAGCAGCTTGTTTCGTATATAGTCGCCGGACGAGCTGTTCTCGGCGCTGTACCTTCGAAGAGCACGATCATCGCCGAGCGCTTCTTCGATGAAGGCGGGGGAATGCAATTGATACTCCACGCTCCCTTCGGAGGGCGAATCAACAAAGCGTGGGGCCTTGCTCTGCGGAAGCGTTTCTGCCGCGGGTTCAATTTCGAGCTGCAGGCAGCCGCCACCGATAACGGAATCAATATCTCGCTCGCCGAGCAGCACAGCTTTCCACTCTCCGACGTCTTTCAGTTCTTGACGGAGGTGACAACTAAGACCTTGCTGGAACAAGCCTCCCTTGCCGCCCCGGTATTCAAGACGCGCTGGCGCTGGGCAGCTGGGCGAAGCCTGCAGCTTCTGCGGAACTCGAAGGGCAAACGTATCGCTCCCCAGGTGCAGCGCACGCGTTCGGAGGATCTGCTGGCCAGCGTGTTTCCGCAGGCTGCGGCGTGCTTTGAAAATATCGAGGGCGACATCCAGATTCCTGACCACCCGCTAGTGAAGGAAGTGATGCAGGACGTCCTTCAGGAAGCAATGGACCTCGATGGATTACTGACTGTACTCCGTGGGATTCAGGACGGAAGCATCGAGTGCCTCGCTGTCGACACCCCTGTTCCATCACAATTTGCCCACGAACTGATCAACGCAAATCCGTATGCATTTCTCGACGAAGCTGGACTCGAAGAACGCAGAGCTCGCGCGGTTACCTTGAATCGGGAGATCCCAGCCAGCGTTTTGGAACAGCCCGGGAGGGTCGATCCAGCCGCCATTCAAATGGTGCGGTCCCAGTGCTGGCCCGACATACGGGATCAGCACGAGCTACATGATCTGTTGATGAGCGTTGTCCTGCTGCCTCTCTCCTTGGTCGATGAGGAGCGCTCCAGGCATTGGCCTGACCTCTTTGAGCGACTCGTATACGGCGGACGTGCTCAGACTCTGGCACATAACGGAACTGAGAGTTGGATTGCTGCTGAGCGCGTTGAGTCCGTGAATGCTTTGTATGCTAATACAGCCACTTCGGCTGTGTTGCGAGAAGGTGCGCTTCGCAAGTGCGTTCAAGGGTGGATTCAGATCCTGGGTCCGGTGACCGCGAACAGATTTTCGAAGTACTTTTCGCTTGACCCGAGATTGGTGCTTCAGGAATTTCTCTCGCTAGAGAACCAGGGCCTCTTAATGAGGGGAAATTTCGAAACGGGTTCCGCTGACGACGAACTCGAAACAGAATGGTGTGAGCGCCGCATCCTTCAACGGATTCACAAATTGACGATAGGCGCACGCCGACGTCAAGTCGAACCAGTCTCACCTGCGAGGTTCATGCACTGGCTGCTTGGATGGCAACACCTTGCTCCGCAGACCCGGGTCTCCGGCGAGGACGGATTGCTCGAGTCCATCACGAAACTGGAAGGGTTCGAAGCGCCGGCAGTTGAGTGGGAAAGATCGATTCTGCCATCGCGCGTCGCGAATTATGATCCCCGCTGGCTCGATCAGCTTTGTCTGTCGGGCGTGGTCGGCTGGGGTCGCGTCTCGCCACATCCGGCGTTTCACGAGGGGAACGGAAGCGGCCCGCAACGAGTAATTCCGACCAATGCTGCTCCGATTACCTTTTATCTTCGCGACTCTGCGGCATGGCTCGACCAAGCACTTCGCGAACATGCCGTGGATGAAACGAAGCTCGTCCAGGCTCTCACTCCGAATGCACTGAAGATCTGGGAACATCAGAAGAGAAGGGGAGCGTGTTTCGCGGAGGAGATCGAGCGAAGTCTTGGGTTGAGCTCTATCGAGGTCCAATACGCGTTGTGGGAACTCGCGTCGGCCGGGCTCGCTGCTGCCGACGGATTCGACCAGCTTCGCTCCATGATCGATCCGGATCGTCGACGCGCCGCATACTCTTCTTATCGCAAGGTCCGAAGTGCTGCCGGAAGGTGGTCATTGTTCCGCGGTAACGCTCCGACACCCGAAGATGCGATCGAGCAGGCTCGCTTCAACGACATCGCCATCGAATCCTCTGCGCGCATGCTTCTCAACCGATACGGTGTCGTGTTCCGGGACCTGCTCGCACTCGAATCAAATATTCCCCGCTGGGGAACTCTGCTACGTATGCTTCGTCGTCTCGAGGATCGAGGGGAGGTTCGCGGCGGCCGCTTCGTAAGCGGTTTTGGCGGAGAGCAATTCGCGCTTCCTGAAGTGTTGGAGAGTTTGCGCTCGACCAAGAATCAGGAACTCAAGGACGAATTGATCATCGCTGGAGCCGATCCGGTTAATCTGATTGGCATACTTATCCCAGGTGAGCGAACGCACGCGGTGCCAGGCCGGGCGTTTGTCATCACAAACGATATGTTTGAGCGGCTCCCTTCAAATGTTTCGCGAGAATCCAACCAACCTCGAAATCGTCAGAACATCCAATATCAGCCCTCTCGTCGTCGTCAAACTGGAACCGTACAGACGGCATTTTTTTGAGGCAGCATTTCCGAATCTCCTGACAGGACACCTCGGATCCTGGGTGGCGACAACTTCACGTCTGTCGCCCCGGGGTCTACTAAGGCAGGCAAAATGATAGTCGGACTGTGGCGAGACAGTACCCCCGTCGTGGTTCTGTCGCCGAGAAAGCCGCGGGTTCGAGTCCCGTCGCCCCCGCCAGATGACGTTCCTTTCATCCCGCTTGACTCATCGGAGAATCGTGCCGCTGGCCCCACCGGATGCATCCTTCCAGTACCGCAGATGGGGCGGCTTCGTAAATAGAGTGCCGATCAGGTTTAAGGCGAACAGTGTGACGGCGGTGAGTTCGATGACAGCCGAGATCGGGAGCAGTCTCCAGGCAATTGGCCAATCCAGTTCATAGGCCAGTGGTTCCATTGATACTCGCAGGAGGCATCCAACGTTGAGCAGCGCGAGCGACCAGAACATCAACTCGGCGCTCCATAGCACTCGCATTCCACTGAATGCGGGTAATATCCGTTGCCCGATTGCAAACACCATCCCGGCGACAAATCCCACTGTTATGGCGTGACGGCTCGCGCCCCAGATGCCACCTGAGCGGTCTTCGAGTGCAGCTACGCAACTCAAGGCCGCTGAAATCAGCAGCCATCCGTATGCAATACGAAGAAACTGCGGAAACCTGTGGTGTACGTTGTGCAGCTTGGCCGCTTGCTGTGCAGGCTGCCAGATGCGCAGTCCGTGAATGGCGCATAAGGCAGAAACGAAGAAGAGCGTAGACGAAATCGCCCATCGGTTCAAAAACGCAAGCACCACACCGACAACGCTGAGCCAGTATGCCGTAAACAGCCAGCGCGAGTGTGGTGGCCTCAGCCCAGCAAAAATCGGAAGCCAGCGCGTATTGAATCCCCAGATGGTTGGAACCAGCACGCTCCAGACCGCCATGGTGACTAGCGCAAGGTCGAGCAGGTGCGGCAGGGCCGGCACGCTGCCTTCCATACCTACCCGGAAGAGCGCCCATGTGTTAATCAAAAGTGTCAGAACGAAACCGAATGTCCCCAACATCACGAGTGCGATCCATGCCGGCATTCTCGACTCACTTGTGGCGGGCCGATGGCGGCGCACAACAAAGAAGAACAGCAGGAATCCCGTGAGTTGAAGAAGTCCTGACACGGGCAGAAGCCAACGCCATCCCCACGCAGTCACTCCGCCGACCCAGCGCAGCGTCACCCCGACTGTCCAAAGGCACCAGCTCGCCCAGCCTCGTCGTATGGGAAATCCTCGCGTGCTCTGCATCTTTGTGAGCGAGTAGAAGCCGATACCGATGATGAATGAGCCAATCCAGCCAAAGACCTGGGCCTGTCCGTGAGCCTGGAGCCAAGCTGGAGAGAGCGTGCTGACCGCCTGCTTTTGAGAGATGCCAATTAGATTCCAGACGCCAAGGAATGTCCCAGGCAGCAGCATGAAGAGCAGACCACTGATCAGGAATGCAATGAGAAGTCGCTGGCTTTGTCGCTCTCCCTCGATCCTGGGATCGCTCTGTGCGTTGGGTGAGCCCATTGGTTATGCAAAACTCGTCTGAATACGATCCTAATTTACTTTGACCTGGTGGAATGGGTTGCGCTCTCGATGACCCCGCAGACTGATCGAAGAGCGCCATGCGGTACCGCAGAAAACAATGAATGCCAGAGTCAGCAGCACGCGATCGTAAGTCACGGGCGTGCGAAAGATCTCGACGCCGACCAGTACCGCCGCGAGAACAAGGAGCATGAGAGTGAATGCTCTCTGGAAACGCTGCATCCCATATTCGATGCCCTTCAAGGTTCGCATTTCGATTGCACGGCCATCATCAGAATCAGTACAAGCGGCCTTGCTCGGACATGCATTGCATACAGAAGCCGAAGCGCGATACACCGCAGCGCCCTTAACTGGATCGGAGAAAACCGGGAACGAGTGCTGATCCCTCGGGCATATCCACACGTCACGTTCACGATGATAGGTGAACCCGGCCCTATCCGACGCTATGGATCGGCGATGAGCGAAACGTGCGGTAATTTCCAAAAAGAACGCAATGACCGCAAGGAATACGGCATAGCTCAGAATTAAGATAGGCTCGATTGGCTCAGCTGACATGTCTTAGACCTACTTCGGCTGCACGATGACTTCCGTAAAGAATGTTTCTTCTGGCTGTTCTGATGTCGCTGCCTTCTGGTTGCGGACCACTCCAAGAGCGCAGAGATACAGCAGTGGCAAAGCCCCGCCGACGATAAGGACGACATCGCCCGGCATCCTGAGCCACTCCAGGATGGAGTTGGCTCTGGTAGTCAGATAATTAAGGGTTCTTGCGTCGTAGTAACTGACGCTTATCGAGTGATACAACTGCAGAAGGCCCAGTGGAAACAGGGTTGCAAACACCATCCAGGCGAGTCCGAGATTCAATGACCAAAAACTGAACCTGGCCGCCCGGTCAGACCAGTACTTCTCCGGAATGATGTACCGCAGGCAAAAAAGTGCCAGGCCGATGGACAGCATCCCATAGACGCCCATCATGGATGCGTGGGCGTGATTCGCGGTGAGTGCGGTGCCGATCTCGTAGTAGGACACGATCGGCAAATTGATCAAAAAGCCGAACACACCGGCGCCAAGGAAATTCCAGAAACCCACCGCGGCCAGGAACATGACCGCCCAGTAATTTGGAAAGGCTTTGGAAGATTCCGATTCCTGAACTGTTCCCAATTGCAGGAAGCTCCACGCCTCCAGCGTGAGAAACGTAAGCGGAATCACTTCAGCGGCAGAGAAGAATGCTCCCAAAGCCATGTGCAGCGCAGGCATTCCCGAGAAGTAGACGTGGTGCATGGTTCCGACTATGCCACCGGCCGAATAGAGAATGATGTCGAGATAAATCACGCGCAGCGCAGTGCGCTCGTGAACGACTCCTAGCAAAACGAAAATGTAGGCGACCAGGATGGTGGTGAAGAGTTCGAGAAAATCCTCAACCCAGAGATGCACAACCCAGAATCGCCAGAAGTCGGTTGTCGTGAAATGCTGCCCGGGGTGGGCCAGCAGGCCCACTCCGTAAAACGCAGGAATTGAAAGAGCCGAAAAGAAGAACAGCCATGGCATGTTCCCCATGTGCTCTGAGCCGAGTCGTCCGCGCAGACCGCGGAAGAGAATCACGACCCAAAAGAGCAGACCCACCGTTAAGAGAATCTGCCAGACGCGGCCGAGATCGAGGTACTCGAAACCCTGATTACCGAACCAGGCATTACGCACAATGCCTTGAATTCCTGCGTATTCTCCGAGGAGGCTGCCTACCACCACGACCACCAGTGCGCTGAGCAGGCCGTAAGCCAATATCTGCTGACCCCGAGGCTCCTGCTTTGCAATCATCGGCGCAAGAAAGATGCCTGACGCCAGATACGAGGTGGCGACCCAGAAGATGGAAAGCTGCAGGTGCCAAGTGCGGACCACATTGAATGGAAGTACGCGACCGAGATCGATCCCGAAGAATGTCTGCAGGTCCGCCCGGTAGTGCTCGGTGGCGCCTCCAAGCAACGCCTGGATCAGGAACAGGGCCGCCATGACGAAGAAGAACCACGAGCAAGCCTTTTGGGCAGGTGTGAGGGTCACCTTGTCAGGAGCACGAAACGCAATTTTCTGATGCTCGCGGCCATGCCAGCCCAACAGGTTCCAACGACCGAAGCTTGCTAGCAGGAGACCCGTGCCCCCCAGGAGTGCAGCAAGCGAAAGCATACTCCAGACAATCGAGTCCGCCGTCGCATGGTTGTCCACGAGTGGTTCTGGAGGCCAGTTGTTGGTGTAGGAGTAATTGTGTCCTGGACGCGCCGTCGAAGCAGCCCACGCACTCCAGCTGAAGAATGCCGTCAATTTACGAATTTCTTCGGGGTCTCGAATTGCGTTAGGTCGGAGGCCGAACCTCGTCGTCGGCTCGCCAAAGAAACTGGCATAGTATTTGCGCAAATCCTCAAAGGCGCTTGCTTGCGCTTCTGTGTACGTCAGTGTTCCAGTTCCGGCGTCATACCGGTTGGTTTTGAAATCTTGAATAGTGCGGGTTCTCGCAGTATCCGACGACATGCCTCCGTAAGAATCTATGCTCGATAATGCCGCCCGATGCAGGTATTCCGCAGTAAAGTCGGGCCCTAGGTACGCTCCATGTCCGAATATGCTTCCGTATTCCATCAAGCCATAGCCGAGAAAGATCCTCTGGCCCGCCATGATATCCGCGCGAGCAAACAGCAGAGAGCCGGACGGATCTTTAACGGCTGCCGGAATCGGAGGCTCATCGCTGTACGTGTAATAGGTCAGAATCCCCATGATGAAGAAACCGACGAGCAGCACGATCCCCGCTGCCTGCATCCAGCCGCCAGAGATCATCAAATCGCGTTTCTCAACAATTTGCATGCGGACCTCCGAGAGTGGACCGGCCATCGAAGGCGGGAGAACAGTTCGGTCTCCATCTGCACTTGGTGCAAGAAGCAGCCATTCACCCGTTGAAAAAGGACATTAGGTTCTGAGCGCCCGAACACTTAACCCGCATGTACTCTGGGCAGAGTACCCCTTAAACGACTCGGAAGCGTTTTGATCCAGCTGAGTTGTATAGAAGAGGCGGAATATCCTGGTGCGCACTCCGGAAACTCAATCGATGATCGCCCGGTAAATTGCGCAGCTAATGGCGAATTAAGGCGACCACTATCATAATGACGGCAACGCATTCCGGGTACATTAGGGAGCAGCCTTTGGCTGGACCCTTTGTTGTTCGTTCCACCAACCTCCGCCAAGCGCCTGGAATAGCGTGGCTGAATCGGAATAGCGTGCGGCCTCGTACGTGATGCGATCGAGAGCCGTCTCGAGTTGTTGGCGCTGGGCGTCCAAAAGCGAGAGCTGGCTGATCCCGCCGGCAGCATAGCGTTTTGCAGCGATTTCGTACGCGCTTTCGGCCTGGGCGGCGGCATCGCTTCGTGCTTCCAAAGCCCGCGCATCATGTTCGATGACGCGCAAAGCGTCGGCTACTTCACGAAAGGCCTCGAGCACAGTCCGCTGATAAGCGCTGCCTGCCTCTTCATAGGCTGCGATTGCTTTGCGCTTTTCTGCGCGAAGCGAGCCACCGTTAAAGATTGGTTGTGCGAGTGATGCCCCGACATTCCAGACCGGACCGCCATCCGAGAAACTGGTACCGACTCCACCGCCGCTTCCTGAGAGTACAATCTGCGGATACAGATTCGCAGTTGCTACACCGACATTGGCACTCGCCTGGTGCAGCAATGCCTCGGCGGCGCAGATGTCCGGACGTCGCCGGACCACGGACGACGGCAGACTTACCGGCAAGTCGGCGGGAAGACGCAGTTGATCGAGGCTGATCTCTTCGACGCGCGCCTCCGCCGGCGTCTTGCCCATGAGCGTCGCGAGCTGATGGTTCACAAGGTCGAGTTGCTCCTCCAGGGGCGGCAGGGATGCGCGCACCTGGGCAAGTGCGATGCGCTGGCTTCTGACGACGTACTCGGAAACTCCGCCTGCCTGGTAGCGCCCCTCGGTGATGCGCAGTGTCTGCTCCTGCAATGAGAGCATTCGGTGCGAGACCTCGATCTGCGAGCGCAACTGTGCCTGCCGGATAGCGCAGGACACAACATTCCCGGCCAGCAGCTGGCGTGCGCCCAGCAGCTGCCAGTTCTGGTACGCAACCTGCGCGTTTAAGCCCTCAATGAGCCTGCGGTTCGCTCCGAAGAAATCGAGCGCATATGAGACGGCGACCGAGCCATTGAGCAGAGCGAACGGTGGAGGGTTTTGGATCGGAACGCTGAGCGCGGCGGGAATGCCGAACGCGGCGAGGTTCACCTGTTCTCCCTCGATTGACACATTGCCGCTCACAGTCGGATATTTCGTTGCCCCGGTGCGAGCGTTGGCTTCCTCCTGTGCCTCCCTCAACCTGGCCATCGCTTCTGTCAGCGTGGGGCTGTGGTCCAGTGCTTCGCGCACCATCCGGTCGAGTGCTGGCGATTGAAAGAGCGTCCACCACTGCGCGGGAACGTCGGCCCCGGAGGTGAAGCGCTGCATGCCACCAGCGTTGCCGGGGGCGCTCGTGGTGGATGCCGGCTGCGGAGCAGGCGTGTATGTCGTCGCTGTTGGCGGCGCCGGTGGATAGTAGCGAGGACCAACCGCGCAGCCAGTAAGAGCAGCAATCAGCAGGGATATCGATGCAATCCTCGTTGTCCGGTACCTGTTTCTCGATGTGCGCATGACTACACCTCAGTCCAATGTCCGACGGTATGTCATCACCGCGATGGTCATGGCGACCGCGGTGAAAACAATCAACGGCCAGACGCTCGGCCATGAGTTCGACCATCCATTGCCCTTGAGCATGATGCCGCGGATGAGTCGATTGAAATAGGTCAAGGGCAGCAGGTTTCCCAGAATCTGCGCCCATCTGGGCATGCCCTGAAATGGAAACATGAATCCCGACAGCAGAATGTTGGGCAGGAAATAGAAGACAGTGAGCTGTACGGCCTGCAACTGGTTCTGCGCCAGCGAAGAGAGGGCGATGCCCACCGTCAGGTTCGCCGCAACGAACAAAAGGGCGACGAGATAGATGGCCAAGATACTGCCGAAGAAAGGCACTCCAAACACAGATCGAGCGGCCAGCAGAATAATGGTGGACTGGATCAGGCCGATGCCAATATAGGGGATAAGCTTCCCCGTCATTACTTCGATCGGCGTCGCGGGCATGGCCAGCAGGTTTTCCATCGTGCCGCGCTCGCGCTCGCGAGTGATGGCAAGGCCCGTCATCATCACCATTGTGAGGGTGAGGATGACGCCCATCAGACCGGGCACCACGTTGTACTGCGTAATGCCTTCAGGATTGTAGAGGCGATGAACCTGCAGATCAAAAGGCGCGGGGGCGCCGGCCAGCGGAGCGAGCGGGCCCGTGAGTTCTTTCCGGATCACAGACTGCGTAATGCCGTTCAGCGAGCCGACGGCATTTGCAGCCGCAATCGGGTCGGTTGCATCCGCTTCCACGAGCAGCGTGGGCTGCTCGCGGCGAAGAAGCTGCCGCGTAAATCCAGCCGGAATGTTCACTACAAAGAGAACCTTCCCCTGGGCCAGGGCATCGCGTCCGGCTTCTTCGCTGGGCAACTCGCCGACAAATTTGAAGTAGCCGGAGTTCTTCATCGCCCAGATGATGCTGCGCGTGATGTTGGTGTCTTCGGAACTGATGATTGCGGTGTTGAGGTGCTTGGGATCGGTATTGATGGCGTAACCAAAGAGCGCCATCTGAATAATCGGTATTCCGACGATCATGGCGAAGGTGACGCGGTCACGGCGTAGTTGGAGAAACTCCTTGCGGACCATGGCCCACCAGCGGCTCAACGAGAAACCTTTGCCGGAGCTCACGAGTTTCCTCCCAAAGTATCCGCAGACTTGCTCATCATGTAAATGAAGACATCTTCCAGTCCCGTGTCGATCTTTTCCGCGCGCAGGGATTTTTCTGCAGCGATTCTGCGTACGGATTCTTCCAGGGCCGATGCGTCGGTTCCACTGACGTGCAGGCCGTCGCCGAAGATTACTGTCTGATCGACGCCAGGCTGGGAGCGGAGGGGTTCCTGCAACTCGATCAATCCGCCGCCGTGAATCGCCCAGGTGCTGAGGTTCTGGCTAGCGATAATCTCAGTGGCCGAACCTTGCGCAAGCAGCATTCCCTCTGCGATATACGCCAGATTGTGGCATCGGGATGCTTCGTCCATGTAATGGGTACTGACGAGAACCGAAATTCCGCGGGCTGCGAGGCCTTGCAACTCATCCCAGAAATCGCGGCGTCCTTTGGGATCTACGCCCGCAGTAGGCTCATCAAGGAGGAGCAGCCTCGGACCGTGGAGCATGCATGCAGCCAACGCCATGCGCTGCTTCCATCCGCCCGACAATTCGCCAGCCAATTGCCTGGATCGGGCCGCAAGGCCGAGATCAACGATCGTCTGCTCGACCACCTGGCGGCGCCTTGGCACGGCGTACATTCGCGCGACGAAGTCGAGGTTTTCTGCGATCGTGAGATCTTCCCAGAAGGAGAAGCGCTGGGTCATATAGCCAACGTTGCGCTTGATTGCGTCGCTCTCCTTTTGGATGTCGTACCCGAGACACGTGCCGCTGCCGGAATCGGCTTTCAACAAGCCACACACCAGGCGGATCGTCGTGGTTTTTCCGCTGCCGTTGGGACCCAGAAACCCAAGGATCTCGCCCTTGCGCACCCGCATGGATACGTTTTTGACAACGTGCTTGTCCCCGAAACTCTTGTTCAGGTCATGCACGTCAACCGCGTATTCGGAATTGCCTGCAATTGTCATGGAAAAGTGATCGCGACAGGTTGACCGGGATGCAGGAGCGGGGCGTTCTCCAGCGAGGGCTTTGCGATGATCATGAATACTAGCTTGGCGCGGGTTTCGTTGCTGTAGATCACAGGCGGAGTGTATTCGGCCTGATTTGAGATAAACGTGACGGTGGACGGCACATCTGCGGAGCAACCGTCGCAGTGGACGCTGACCGCCTGCCCCATTTTCAAGGTGCCGACAACGGTTTGGGGAACGAAGAACCTGACCTCAATGTTCGTTGGCGGAAGCATTTGAATGATTGGGCTTCCGGCTGAAACCCAATCGCCCTCCTGGTAAAGAGTGTCGAAAACAAGACCCGCCTGGGAAGATGCGATTTGTTTCTGCTGAAGTTTCCAGGTTGCCTGCGCGAGTGCAGCCTGGTCCGCCGCGACCTCAGCCGTCTGGGCTTTGATCTGCTCATTACGGGCTGGAAGTGCTGCCACGTCCAGATCACTCTGATATTGGCGCACCAGGGCTGCGTTGGAGGCGACAGCGGCGCGCGCGTTAATGAGATCAAGTTGCGAGAATCCTCCGGCAGCGTATTGCGCTTCGTCACTCTTGAGAATGTCGATTGATTTCTGATACTCAACTTTCGCCTGCGCCAACTGCGCCGCAATCACATCTACTTCCGGAGGACGCTTGCCAGTCTTGAGGTCCCTAAGGCGCCTTTCATCAGAGCGCAGAACCTGGCGGGCCTGCGATTCGGCGGACAACTCGGGCTCACGATCAAGTACAAAGAGCGGCTGGTTTGCTGCGATGGTTTCGCCCCGTCTCACAGAAAGACGGTCTAGTCGTCCAGCCTGCGGCGAGGCGACATAAACGTACTTGCCCTCAACATATCCCTGGTAAGCCGTTGTCTCACCACGCGAGCATCCCGTAACCAGAGGGATGATTGATGACGCTATGCAAGCCAATGAGAACAATTGCCGGTGATGAAGATTCATGAGCGCTCCTGAATTCACCACTTCTTTGTCCGCGATTCTGCGGGCTCCTTTGTTCAGTTGTGGCACAACTCATGCAGCAGCATGGGCTGGCCCAACCATTCCACGTTCTATTATTCAGCCCAGAACTGCGGTGGCCAATATCCTGGGGCACGAACCGGCATTCACGGGGCGCTCGGGTCGATTGCCGGCTAACCGAAAGTTACGCCCCGCGGTCCTATCATTGATTAAGTTACGAAGAACCAAAAGGCAAAAATGTGATTGTGGTTCGTTTTATCTTTTTCCTTATGGCGCTCGTGATCCTCGTTGCGGCCGGAACTTTCGATTATTGGCAAGCATGGATATACATCCTGGTAGGTGCTGCAACGAGCATTCTTCTCACACTGTACATAACAAAGGATCCCAAACTTCGTGAAAACGGGACCGAAGCCGGGCCGGCCGAGCTGAACAGCGACCCACGCAAAAATCACAGTGTCGTGCATGGAATTGCCGCTTGTCGCCGCATTGATCGTTCCTGCGCTTGACCGCCGTTTCGGCTGGTGGAAAGTGCCATCGTGGCTGTCCATTGCCGGCGATGTTTTGATTATGGTTTCGATGTGGATGGTGTTCCGGGTGTTCAGAGAGAGAGTCCGGAGCCCATGCTGGTCTCTGCCGTGGGGGAGATAATACGCCATCTATACACCGTATACCTCTCGGTGATATACAGTGTATAGATGGACGATCAGAACGCAACATCGCGACAGATCTACCAATGCGCGCTTCGCATTCTTGAGGCCGAAGGGCCGCAGGCTGTCAGTATGCGCCGTGTGGCTAAAGAGGTCGGCATTACCGCCATGGCCATCTACCACCATTTCCCCAGCCGCGAAGCTCTGCTGGACGCCGTGGTTGCCTCCGAATTCGAGCAGCTCGTTGGGTTCTTCAGCCGATCAAACGGAAAGCGGAGCTTTGAGGCAGCGATGATTCACATCATGGATGGGTACATCGATTATGCGCTTGCCCATCCCCGCATCTTCGACTACGCCTTCTCAGGCCCGCGGCCGGGCGCTCGCCGTTTCCCCAATGATTTCCGCGCTCGGCACTCGCCAACTATGAATCTTGTGTTCGACATTGTGTCTTCCTGGATGAAGCTCCGGAAGCTCAAGCGCGATGATGCATGGGAGATCTCCATGGAACTCTGGGCTCACGCTCACGGCTATCTCACGCTTTGGCGGGGAGGCCGATTTCATTTATCGGAGGACGAATTTCGCAAACTCGTTCACCGGTCCCTTCGGAGGTTGCTATATGGATTGGCAAGCTAATTCCCTGCGCCGCGCAGTGGTGATCTTGTGCGCCGTTGTGTTGACGGCCGCTGCATATTTTGCCTCATCCGGGCTTCAGCGTCTCTGGTGGCCAGCATGGCTCGCGCCACTTCCCGTTCTTTTGTTGGCTCCAAAATTACGTGCCTGGCAGGCTTTCGCCGTAGCCCTTGTCGCACGCGCACTCGCCGCGCTCAACTTCTGGCACTATCTGCGCCAGGTCGTCTACTTACCCCTCTGGCTCGTATTGTTCACGATGCTGGTTCCAGCAGCCTTGTTCTCTCTCGCTGTGGTCTTTCATCGCGGACTGATGCGAAAAGGCTACCCCTGGCTTGCCACCCTTGCATTTCCCGTGACCATGGTAGCTGCAGAATATCTCTTCAGCCTTTCCCAGGGCACATTCCTCAACACCGGTTACACCCAATTGGAGAATCTTCCCATCCTCCAACTCGCGGCGATTGCCGGTCTTTGGGGAATCAGTTTCAGTGTCAACCTGCTTCCTTCCGGATTGGCTGCGCTGGTCTCCGCGCCAGCAAAGCTCCGCCTACGTATGGCAGCTTCTCTCGCTGCTTTTTATGTGTGTGTTCTTTCTTACGGTGCTGCGCGCCTCCACACAAAGCCTCAAGCCTCCGGTTCAGTTCTCGTGGGCCTTGTCGAAACTCATGCCGGCAAGGATATTTTTCCTCCTGACGCGTCCAGCACTTTCACGATGTACCAGGAATACGCCGCGCAGATAAAGTCGCTGGCTGAAAAGGGCGCTCAATTCGTCATTCTTCCGGAAATGACCGCGCTCATTCCCGATTCTGCCTCCGTCAAAGTTGATGAGTTCTTTCAGAAGACCGCGCGAGATGCGCATGTACAGGTGCTCCTCGGCATTCTCCACGTAACTGACCACGGCGCGTATAACGAAGGCCGGCTCTACTCCGCAACAGGCGAGATCGAGACCGTATACCGCAAACATCACCTAGTTCCCACATGGGAAGGCCGGAGCACGCCAGGCACTGAAATCTCAGTGCTCTCTCAGCCGGCAGGTGCAATCGGCATTGAAATCTGCCGCGATATGGACTATCCCGAGTTGGCCCGCCGCTATGCGAAGCAACAGGTAGGTCTAGTTCTCGTGCCTGCCTGGGATCAGGGCGTCGGCGTCGACGCCGCATGGCATGGACACCTGTCCCTGATGCGCGGCGTAGAAAACGGCTTCACCATGGTGCGTGACGCCAAGATGGGACTGCTCACAGCTAGCGACGATCGCGGCCGAATCATCGCCGAAGAATCGACGCGCACAGACGGCGCTCTTGTGGTCATGTTGGCCGCAGTTCCAGTGCGCCATGACTCAACGCTTTATCAGAAGTGGGGAGATTGGTTCGCGTGGACTAACCTTGCTGCGCTGGTTGCGCTGCTTGCGTTCTGGTTTGCCAAATCGAAGCTTCAACGACGGCGACTGAACGAACACGAAATCACCGATCCGCTCTCGGAGGCCAAATCTGGAGTTCTGCGCGGTTGACCGGCAATCCGGAACTTGCCGATCGAGAGCGGTTATCAGTCATGCGCCGCGAGCGGGAACTGTGAGTAGCATGGAGACGAGGAGAGAAGGCGATGGAAGCCCTCATCGAACAATCGCGATGGACTGTGAGACGGAT
>Ga0126381_100002371_pt1 | contig 20313 bp, 14 predicted proteins | sample PanSoiMetPlot_28_FD_96465 | JGI IMG/M metagenome (GOLD analysis project Ga0126381, IMG submission 96465) | Tropical forest soil microbial communities from Panama - MetaG Plot_28 | ecosystem: Environmental > Terrestrial > Soil > Tropical forest > Bulk soil | place: Panama | collected 2016-02-17
CGCACCCTCGGCCTCAGGGACACCTGGGCCAAGCTCCAGGCGCAGGCCGCCAGGCCATAACGACCTGTAGCAGCGCCGCGGCACTTCACCGAACGAGGCGAGCGCGTCCACGACCGAGGCTTCTGGTGGGGTGTCACAGCAGACCCGGACCTGCGCCAGGACGCCGATCGGCCGTTCCTGCACGTGGGCGTGCGGCACAGGCTCAATCGCACTGCCGATCGGGATGGCGAGGTCGATGCGGAGCCGGGTTTGAAAATCCCGGGCGCTGTGCATCATTGCCCCGGCCGAGTCGGTTGAGCGGGGCTGTATCGAGGTGATCGTGACGACATTCTCGCCACGTCGATGTGACCGCATTGCCCGCGCGGGGATCGAGAGGCGCTCGCGCCGTAACAGCGGCACTTCCGGGTTCGCGGCAAGCGCCGCGATCCCGGGCGTGCCGACCACGGCGGCTAGCCGCCGGTTAGGCCCCGGCCAGCTGGATGAAGGGCTCCGGGATCGCCCGCGGCTGCCCGCAGACGGGGATCAAACATCTCGCCACCGAGTTGAACCCCCATAAGGTCAAAGATCCCGCCGCCGGACGCACGGACTGCGCCCAGGCCCGGCCTGCGCGACACGGCGCGTCTGCCAGCGCAGCTCACCAGACGTCACCGCCAGCTTCTGGTCGTGGACGCGATACAGCATCCGCCCATAGAAGATCTGGACGCATCCTGCATCGAAGACGCCGCCCGCCAATGCCGGGCACGAACAGATGATCTGTGCTCAGTGTCATTATTCGAGGTCTTAGTCGTATCTTGACTGGATGGCCTGGAGTTACTTCCAGTGCATCGCGCACGATTTCGGTCGTCCTCCGGGCATCACCTAAGTTGTGATGCTCCTTCAGCTGGCTGTAGCGGAGCGCGCGAGCCCAGGTCCCGGGAAGTGCTCTTCGAGCGCTATGGTCCGTCCCGGGCTACCCCCGCCCGCGGGTGCCCGGCACGGCCCCGCCCGTGCAACTCGTTGCGTCCGCCGCGTTATCTGTAGGGACGCCGCAGGCGGGCACGCAGTCGGCGGCGGGCGGCCAGCCAGTCGTCGCCGAGCGCCAGCCGGGCATGCTGCAGGCTGTGCAGCGGCCTGGGCGTGTGCTCCGGCGGCCGGAACGCCCACCGCAGCGCCTGCGCGGCGTGCATGCGGTGCCATGCCATGCCGTTCAGGACGCTGCCGGATTTCGGCGTGCTCTCGACCTGCTCCTCGAGCCGGGCGGCGAGCTGTTCTAGCGGCGCGTAACGCTCGTCGCCCAGCGGTGCGCCCGCGCGCAGCGCTGCGCGGGCCGCCAGGATCTCCGGCTCGCCAGCCAGCTGCGCAGCGGGGACGAGCAGGTTCGTGAGGTCACCGACGAAATCATGATCCACCGACGCCGGCGCGAGCAGCAGCGCCGATTCCAGCTCGGGATCGAAGAAGCTGCCGCTGCAGGCCGGCCGGTCCGGGGTGCCCGGGGATGGCACCACGATCGCAGGCCAGCTTGCGTCCAGCCAGTCTTCGTCCAGCCGCACGCCGGTGCGCCGCTCCACGACGGCCATCATGGCGGCCCGGGGTTCATCCTCGGGGTCGCGTTGCGCGGCATAGACCGGCTCTAGCTCATCATCAAGTGCGCAAATATCGATGCCGGTGCGGTTGTCGGGGTACTCGAAGGCGACGAGCAGATCCCCGAACGCCGCGCAGCCCAGCGACTTCATCATGTTGACGTTCCAGAAGACGCTGTGCGCCCGGCCGTTCTCGCTCAGCCGCCTGAGTACGCCATGCATCGCGCCGCTGTACCCGTTGACTTCGGCCACCATGACCGCAGGCCCGGACTGCGCCAGGTGCGCGACGGCGGCTCCGCCGAACGCCGCGTCCCACGGCATCTCCGTGATCCCGGCGGGGTCGGCGCCCAGCCATGCGGCCACGGACTCGATGGTCAACGGCCCCCGGCACGATTCCACGACCGTCCAGCACATCGAAAGCACGTCACGCCGCGCGAGCAAGTCGGCGTAGTAGGCGGTCGCGTCGTCGGTCATGCCCAAGATTGTGGCGCATCCGTCTCGCGCCCGCCGGGCAGCTGGGAAACCAGATTCCCGCCTTGGTAGACATGATGGCCGCACAAACCGGCCGGGCGTGCCAGCAAGATGTCACTCCCCAGGTCCCAGATGGCATGCTGGCTGGCACGGAACAGTCACAGGCGTTCTCGTCCAGGCGGGCGAGGAGGCCGTCGAAGATCTTCTGTCGTCCTTTGGCCTCGGCGTCGTCACGCTGGCGCTGCAGCGTCGGCCGGAACTCGATGGTGGTCTGGAAGAAGGTGCAGGACTCGCAGATCGACTCGAAGTGGCAGTCCATCCCGACCGGGCGGGCGCAGTAGCCGTTGCCGAGCATGCGGCGGTGCATTTCGGGCGCGGAGCTTGCGCATCTCGGCGCCTTCGGCGTCGGCGGGCAGCTGCCGGGGCGCGTCGGAGAGCGCCTCGACCTTCTCCGAGACGGTGAAGTATTCGCCGGCCGCGGTGCCTACGGTCGCAGGTCTGAAAAAGGCGGTGGTGCTCCAGGACGTACCGGAGCACCACCGTAATTGAGGGCTGCGTTACTGGAAGCCGAGGAGCGTTCCGCCTAGCGATGACCACCCCGTCCAGGTGCTGCTGCCTTGGGCGGTCTGGGCGTTGCGGTACAGCGCGCCGTCGGTCCCCCGAGCGAACACCTCCAGGCACAGGTTGTAGTCGACTATCGCCGCGGGGGTACAGGTGATGATCCCGCCCAGGGAATTCCATCCCGTCCAGCCGCTGGCCCCGCCCGCGGCGACCTGGGCGTTGTAATACAGTGCGCCGTCGGTCCCTTGCACCAACGCGTACAGGCACCCGCCGGGGACCATCAATACCGTCGGGTCGCTGTTGAGGCCCCCGCCCAGCGACGACCACGCCCCGTAGCCGCCGCCGGCGGTGGTCTGAGCGATGTGCATCAGCGAGCCATCCTGGCCCCGCGCGAACACCTCCAGCCGCCCGTCCTGATTGTCGTTCACGGCCGGCGCCCCGGTGAGGCTCCCGCCCAGCGACGACCACGCCCCGTAGCTGCCGCCCGGGGTGGTCTGGGTGATGTGCATCAGCGAGCCATCCTGGCCCCGCGCGAACACCTCCAGGCAGCCATTGGTGTTCGCGAACACGGCAGGCGAAGAGGTGATCACCCCGCCCAGCGACGACCACGAGCCCCAGCCGCCGCTGCTGCTACTACTGGGGGTGGTCTGGGTGATGTGCATCAGCGAGCCATCCTGGCCCCGCGCGAACACCTCCAGGCAGCCGCTGGTGTTCGCGGCCACGACCGGGTCACCGGTGATGAACCCGCCCAGCGAGCCCGCGTTCCAGGCGGTGCTGGCCAGGCCGGACTGCCAGACGTGATTCAGCGTGCCGTCGGCCCCGCGCACGAACAGTTCCAGGGACCCATTGGCGTTCGTGCCCCCGGTCAGCGCTGAGGTGACGGTTCCGCCCAGTGACGTCCACGAGCCCCAGCCGGTGGATGTCTGCTTGATGAACGCCACGCTCTTACCGGTTTGCGTGGCGAATACCTGGATGGCGCCGGTGGCATCGATGACCTGCAGGGCCACACAGGCCTTCATTGCCGGCGGCCACACGCTGCTGCCGGCCTGGTCGATCTTCGCCTCCCACACGCCGCGGCTGCGTGTTGCGGCCCGCAGCACACGCGCCGCGGGATGGAACTCGAGATCTTCCACCAGCACGTTGGGCAGGTTCTGGTAGAACGGCGTCCAGGTGGCGCCGGCGTCGAGCGACTGGTACACCCCCACGTCAGCGGACACCCAGACACGGGAACTGTTGGTGTTGTCGACCGCGACCGAGTTGATCGGGAGCGCGGGCAGCCCTGCCGTCATGTTATTCCAGGTTTTCGCACCGTCATCAGACCGGTACACCTGGCCGCCGCCGGTCTGCGATATGGTGACCCAGATCCGGTTGGCGTTCGACGGGTCCACCACGAGCGCGCTGATGTAGGCCGCGCGCGGGCTGGTCAGCTGGATGGGGGCAGCCCACCACCCCACCCCTGACGCCGGATCGGAGGCGATGCTGAAGACGCCTCCGGTCGTCGTGGCGATGTAGATGAGGGCACTGGTGGGCAGGTAGACCGCGCTCGCCAGGTGGCCGGCCGGCAGCGGCTGTTGGGCCCACTGCAGGCCCGAATTGAACGAGATGTACACGCTCTGCCCGGCCTGGACGACGGTAGGGCCGTTCACGCCCATCGGGGGATACCACAACGTGTTGAATCCCGCCGGGGTGTTCGGCCCGATCCAGTTGAACGTCCCCGCGGCGCCCCTGGCCGTCGACTTCTCCAGTCCCATGTAGTAATAGGAGTGGTAGCAGGTATTCGGATTGGTCTGGTCGACCCCGCAGTCGCCGCCGTCCCCCACGGCGCCAAGCTGGAAGACCGTCGAGCCCAGGTAGAGGATCGACCCGTTGTCCTGCGTTCCCGCCAGCAGCCACCCGGGGGTGGTGCGGTCCAGGGCCATGTATTCGATCTCGGTGATGCCCAATCCGGCGTTGAGCGAGATCCAGGTGACACCGCGGTCAGGCGAACGGAACAATCCGCCGTCGCACCCGCAGTAGACCGTCGAGGCGTTGGCGGGGTCGAACGCGATGGCGTGCTGATCAAGGTGAATGCAGTCCCCTGGCGACTTGGCGGAGACGTCGGTCCAGGTCCAGGCACCCGACACCAGGTCGCCGCGGTATACGTCCTTGGCGCCGAGGTACACCTGGTTCGCCTGATCGGGCGCAGCGGCGACATACCAGTCGTACCAGGCCTGGCTGATGTCCATGCCGGCGGGCGTGGTCAGCGCCGACCATACCCCGCTGCTGCGCCGCCACAGGTAAACCCTGCCCGCGGAGGCGCCGAAGGCGAACGCCGTCGACCCGTCGGACGGCGCGATGGCTACCGCCAGGCGGTCCCAGGCCGCCGGGGCGCCGGTCAGTGCCTGCGCGGCCCAGGTGGTGCCGCCATCGGTGGATCGTTGCAGTCCGTCCGACGAAGCCGCGAGCACCTCGGCGGTCGCGCCGCCGCCCGGTTGCATGGCGACCTCCCAGGTCTTAACCGCACGCCGCACCTGCCAGGTGACGCCGCCGTCGGCGGACTCGTACAGGCCGCCGGTGGTCGCGGCCAGGAGATGCTGCCTGTTGGCTTGGTCGACGATGATCCGGAAGAAACCCTGGCCGACGAACGGGCCGGCGGTGAGCAGTGCCCAGGTCGTGCCGCCGTCGGTCGAGCGCAAGATGCCCTGGCCGAGCGAGCTATAACTGTTTCCTTCGCCGGTCCCGGCGTACACGGTAGCCGTATTGCTCGGGTCGAAGGCCAGGGCTCCGGTCGTCAGCGTAAGCATGGAGTCCGTTCGCGGAGCCCAGTCGGCACCCCTGCTGAAGCTTTCCCAGATACCACCTCCAGCGGAGCCGCACAGTAGATGGTTGCTGTTCGAGGGGTCTATGGCGATGGCGGCGACGCGCCCCGACACCGGCACGCGTGTGTTGGCGATGGCCGTCTGGCCGTTCGGCATGAATTCCGGGCCGAGCCAATGCCACTGCGGCTGGGCCTGCGCGACCTGCTGCGCCAGCCCGGCCTCCAACGCCACCGCCTGCGGCACGGCCGCCGCGTTGGCTGCCGCGATCGGGCCGGCGTCAGCCTCGGTCATTCCTCTGGCCGCCAGGAACGCCTTGAGGCGTTCCCGCGCTTTGCCGCCCTCGGGCGGGTCATGGTGAGGCTGGGTTCCGGGGTCCTTCATTTGATTGCTCCGTCCGTGATCGATATTCCAGTCGGCCAAACTCGATTCCAGCCGCGCTGGAATATCATCGCGATGTCTGGTGATGGCGGATGGCGCGAAAATGTCAGCGCAGCGTGAAATCCTACATTATAATGATGCCGCTCCCGTTTGCGCGTCCCCACGCCAGGTGCCGGGTGCTGGAATACCGGACCGCGTGTAAAAGCCTGCACTCAAGAAGGGAGGTTGAAGGCGATGCCGCTGCTGTAGCATCCGGCATCCGTAACATATTCCATATTAGCACGTGGCTCGCTTGCGTTTCCCGGGGAATAGGAGCCACCTGGTCGCGTTCCAGGCAGCAACACAGCAGGCCACGAGTAGCGACCAATCAGCCCCTATCCAGATAACCCTTTAAACACGCCCTAGCCGCCGCTGTCCTCATCCCGGTCTTCGTGAGTCAAGGCCTCGACCGAGTCGCGCCAGAATATCGTTATGATGCCCAGCGATCCGGCGACCAGCGCGTTGACCCACTCAAGCACGGCGCGGATCTTAGGCAGTTTCATCGCACCCCTTTCTTTTACGATGTGGCGATCATCTCCCTTACCGCCGACGGGCCAGCCTACGCGTGCGGTCGTATACAAATCAGGTGATTGATCGCAGGAAATCCGCGTCTCCCAGTCAGTATGCGCGTGCGCGGAGCGTGTGTCCAGATCCCGCGACCCGTTTAACAGCGGGAATTCGGGGGCCGTCGGCTATTCCCGTTGGCGAAACGCCGTCCTGTGAACGACCGGAGCGTCTATGTCATTCGCGTTACCGGGAAGCGCGCGATTTGCCGGTGTTCCGCGACGAAAGGGGAGATAAGGGAGATATTGCTGGCGAGTGCCCGGCGGACGGCCGGTGTCCGATTTGCGGCGAGCTGGGTGCCAAGATGGGCTGTGTCCTCGGGTGCTCCGGCGGGTGCGTAGGCCAGTGCCCAGTGGAGGGCGGCGACTGAGCTCAGGGATTCTGAGAGGGAGGCGGACAGCGCCGCTGCGGACACGAGGGCCGGCGCTCCCGCCAGGTCCGGCAGTGCGGCCAGGGCGTGGCCGACTCCGTTGAGGACGATCTCTGCGGGCTGGCTGCGGATGATCTGCCCCGGCGATGCCCAGCACGATGGCGTGCTGTTCAGGGGTGCGGCTGGCGCGGGCTGCCAGGAACAGGCTGTCGGCTGCCAGTGATATGTCGCCGACGTTGACCCGTCCCCAGCTGAGCGGATGCGCGGAGGTGGCCATGTCGTTCATCGCGCTGCCGTCATGCTCGCCGCGCGCGTATTCGCAGGCCAGGCTGAAGATGTCGCTGGGCCGGTCAGCGCCGAGACAATCGCCGGTGCTGCCCGCGACCAGGATGGCGGCGGCGGTGAGTGCTTGCTGACCATGGCACCGGCCTGCTGCTCGAACAGGAACGAATCCCCTGGGAGCATGCATATCAGGCCCTGACTGACGTGATTGGATCTCCCTCTCCTCCCGGCTCAAGTCACGCGCGACGTGCTGGGGTGTTAGCGTCACGACCCGAAGACGCGCGGGCCGCGGCGATGAAGGTGATCAGCATGCGCGGTAGCGCACGTGGCCGCTAGCCGCCATCGCGGCCGGTCCGCGGATCCGCCTATGCGTAGTGACGCTCCCGCGCTGCTGCCGATCCTGCGTTCCCGGCACGGCGGCCTGCGATGCGGCGGCGTTACCGCCATAAGCTCCCAGGTATCACGCCGCCGGTGGATCTAGCGTATCGGCGGCGGGCTAGGGCACCAGATCTGGTCGAGATGGTGTAGGTTGTCCCATATCACTGCCTGGGCGCCATTTGCGGGATTCGCATCGAAGATGCCGAGGACCTTCGGGAAGGCGTTGACGTTCGCGATGGTGTAGCAGCCGTCCGGGTAGCTCCCGCCTGGAGCGGTCACCTGCTGGAGGTCCCATTCCTGGTCCGCGCTGCCGTTGCAGTCCCAGATCACCAGGTTGGCGCCGTCACCTGTGGCTGAGTTGAACACGCCGAGGCACTTGGTGCTGTTCTGGGCATTTCGTAGCGGTGTTTGGATGTTGTTTCCGGGGAACCCGTTCGGAGTCGCTATTATCCAGTCCTGGTTGGGGGTGCCGTCGCAACCCCATTGCACGACTGGCGTGCCGTTCGCCATGTTCGCGTCGAGGACCCCGAGGCACTTACTGGCGTTCTCATTCACCCAGTAGCCTAGGAATGAGGGGCCTGCATTGGCCGTCATCGTTGTCAGCGCGGTCAGGGCCAGTGCGGTGAGGACGGCGGCACACGCGAGTGCCGATCTGTGCCACTTCATGTACTTTCTTCTCCTGACTTCCGTGGTCGCGGGCCGCATCCTGTGCGCGGCCAGGCAGGTGGAGTGCGCCGGAATCCGCGTGCCCGGTACGGAAATACCGGGCGCGCAGCGGCGAGGAAGCAGATTAATTCACGATACTCCGAGAGAGATTCCGCTAATACGACTTAATGCCTAACCGTTTATAGCTGCGCCTCTTCGGCCCGAGGCTCCACCCCGTCGAATCCGGGCTGCATCGATGAGCTGGCCATTCTGGGTCGATGGCCCGGTAGAGGCCGGTAGAGGTAAGTCCGCTGCCCAGCGGTAGACGGTGACATGGTCCACTGCGACGCCGCGCTCGGCCAGCAGCTCCTCCACTCCCCGCTACGACAGGCCGTACCGCAGGTACCGCCGCACCGCGAGCGCGATCACCTCGGGCGGGAACCGGAAGCCAGCGAAGACCGAGGTCGCGCCGGGCGAAGTCACCTGATCAGCCTGCTGCCATCCGCAGTCGATCAGCGCAACAGTGCCTGTGGCGGCAAACTCTAATTGACTACTCACTCTTGTCCCCCCGTTTCAGGGTTGTTCACAATCGCGTAAATGGCTCTTGCCTCCACCGCTGCTTTCCCGTCGCCGTCGGCGCGAGCCTGCCGGGGATCCGCCGCCCCGGGTTCTGCGCATCACGTTAGGGCAGTGCGCAGTCTGCCGGCCCCAGGGATTTCACTGGGCTTTTTCCTAGTCGATGACCCCGGGATTGCCATCGTGGATCAGCGCCATGAGCTGATAGCGGCTGCGGATGCCGAGTTTGCTGAAGATGCCGGCGAGATGATACTCGACAGTCCTAGGGCTCAGGTACAACTCTGCGGCGACCTGGCGGTTGGTCTGCCCGGCTGCGACCAGCCGCGCCACTAGCACCTCCTGTGCGGTGAGGCGCGCTGAGCCAGGACGTTCATCCGATTGGGGTGGTCGCAGTCCGAGTGCGGCCAGTTCAGAGTTGGCGGCATCGATGAAGGGAGCAGCGCCGAGCCCGGCGAAAGCATCGCGAGCCGCGCGGATAGTCTCGATGGCGTCCCGGCGCCGGCGCAGCAACGCCAGGCACTGGCCATGCTGCAGATCCAGCAGTGCACGGTGGAAGGGCAGCACCACGCTGCGCGCAGCATGGCGGCCCTCTTCAAGCACACGGCCGGCGTAGTCGAAGTCCTCCTGGATGCAGGCCAGCAGGCCACGCAGCCACGCGGCCAGGATCAGCTCGGCGCTTTCTTGAGATCTAGCCGCGTGCAATTCGTACCGGCCGAGAACTTCCCCGCCCTCAGCCGCCTTTCCAGTCCGGATCAGCGCCCAGACCCGCGACGGCATCCACCACGATGCGAAGAAACAGCCGACCTGGTCAGCTTGCGGCACGGTCAGCGCGAGTGCAGTGCCGTCGAGAGCTTGCTGAGGGTCGTTCCGGGCGAATCCGAGAATGCCACTCGCGGATGCGGCGCAGATTGACGCGAGACCGCCGAAGACGCGAGCAGCACGGTCCGCACTCTCCGCGTGCTCGAGGGCGGCGGCCCAGTCACCGCGGCAGGCAGCTACTTCGACCACCGCGCTGTGCACGAACGCAAGGTCATGGTCCCGGTCTGTGTCGCGAGCCAGCGATACGGCGAGCTCGGCGTGACCCCTGGCGCTATCCCAGCGCCCCAGGCGGAACTCCGCCTGAGCCAGGAAAACGAGCGACTGGCCCGGAAAACTGGTCGGCGCTCCGCCACTGATCCGGTGCGCCGCTACCCCAAGATCGTCGGTTGCGGACCTGAGCTCGCCGGCGGCAAGGCGAGCCCCGCCACGGGCGATCAGGGCGTCGGTCCGGGCGGCAGGCACCAGGGCCGCGGGATCGGGCAGGTCAGTCAGCAAGGCCATCGCCTGGTCGATGTCCCCCATGAATACGTGCACACCGCACCGCATGAAGCGGGCGGCGTCGAACCATTCCTCGTGGCCCGTACGGTTCTCCAGCGCCCGATCCAGCCACTTTCCCGCCTCCGCGAACGACCCGACAGTGGCGAGCAGCTGGCCCAGCCACAACGCGGCCTCGCCGGCTGAGCCTTGCTCACCCATCCGCTCCGCCAGGTCCCAGGCCGCTCGCAGCAGGGCATCCGCCTCCCAAGGACGCGCGGACATCAGCGCCAGCCGACCGAGCGCCGTTTCCCTGCGTACGCTTGGGGCCAAGCGCTCGACTGCCGGCCGGACTGCATTCGTGCCGCTGATGTCGCCTGCCCGCACCAGCAACTCAAGAGCCGCCAGCGTGTACTCATCGCGAGCTGCCCCCGGCACTGTTACAGCGGCCGCCTGTCGCAGGAACCGGGCAGCCAGCAGGAACTGGCCTGCGCCGGCTGCAGAGCGCGCCGCCGCAGCGAGGTCAGCGGCCAGCCCGCGATCAGGACCAACCGCTGCAGCGACCCGGTGCGACAATGCCTCCTGACCCGCGGTGACCTCGGCCGCCCGAAGATGCAGCTGCCTGCGCCGCTCGGGTGTGAGATCGTCATACACCAGCTGGCGGACCAGCGGATGCGTGAACGAGACCAGCCAGCCCGTCTCCGTGGCCTGGCCCGTCAAGATGCCGGTGCCTTCAGCGTGCTCCAGGGCAGCGAGCGAGTCCTCTACGCCGGCCACAGCAGCAACATCGATCAGGGCAGACCGCTCACCGAGCACCGATGCGGCCGCAAGCAGGCTGGCAGCCTGCGCCGGCAGCGCCGCCAGCCTGGGCAGGAAGAGCCCCGCCAGCGATCGCGGGGCACGGAACACTTCGTCGGAAGCGGCAAGTGCTTCATCGGAGAGGTCGGCGAGCACCTCCCTGGCGAAGAGCGGGTTGCCACCAGTGAAGTCAGCCACACGCTGCAAAGCGCGCCTGGTCACCCCCTCCCGTCTGAGCTTCCGGCAAAGCGCTTCCAGTTCCGCGACGTTGAACCCGCCAAGCACAATCGATGACACGCGGCGGTCCCCGCTGAGGAACCGCGTCCACCCCTCGCCCACCCGCTCCCAGCCATCGGCGCGGCAGGTGATGAGCACCAGTACCCGGTCCCCGGACAGCCTTCTGCATGCAAACAGCAATGCCCGCACAGACAGCGCATCCGCCCACTGCAGGTCCTCGACCACCAACGCCATCGCACCATCCCCCGGCAGCGACGAGATCAGCGCAAGCAGTTCAGCGCCAACCGCTAACGGGTCGCCATCCGGAGGCGGCCCGGCGGCAAGCAACTTCAAGCCGGCGATGGTGCCATGGACGCCAGCCGAGCTGGCCACGAGCTGCTGAACCAGGCCGTATGCCAGCACTTCTTCAGCGGGCTCACCGCTGGCACTGATGACCGGCACCGATTCCACGTCGCCGAGAAACCTGGCAACCAGCGAGGACTTCCCGATACCTGCCTCGCCCTGGATCAGCACAACTTGAGACTGCCCGGCCTCCGCCCTGGCCAGCGCCGCATTCAGTGCTTGCAGTTCTGCCTCACGACCGATGAAGACCTGTCCCGGGCCTCTCATCATCCGATCACTTTGTCATCAACGACACCGCTCGGGCGGTCTCGGCAGCCTGAGCACGGAGCGAAATTCGCGATGAGCGACGGCGGCATGCCACTCCTCGGCCGTTAGGGACAGTCTCATCATCCACGCCTGCCCAACCCACCGCCAGGCTCCGCCACGCGCCCGCTGATGCCGTCATGCCGCGATCCGAATAGTCAGGCTCACATGCTGGGGCCTATAACCTCAGGTGTGTAAAGGACTGGCTCGTGGAGCGTGCCGGGGTGGCGATCAGGACCGCGTCGGCCGCGCCGGCGTCGAGCGCGTCCTCGGTCCGCGCGAATGACCGTGCTCCCGGGGCATTCATAACGGCGGCGGCTGCGCGTTGCCGGTCAGGCTCGACGATCGCGCCGAGAACCGCTCCCACCGAGAGCAGGTCGCGCGCCATCTCGGCCTCCAGCGGACCCAGCACGCCGAGCACACATCAGCCGACCCGCAATGACCCAGACACGACCCGCGGCCACGGCCAAGACATGTCTACGCCGCAGAAATGCCCCCTGCCAGGCATTATGCACAGGCGACTTCAGATAACCGCCGCTATGCGCGGCAACGAAGCCGGCCGTATGCTGGTAGCACGCAGTAGCACCAGGTGCTATCTCAGTTCCGTGGATGCGCAGCCGGAGATCACCCAACGGGACTTGCGGACCAGGTCGCGGGAAATCATGGATGCCGTTGAACATGGGCAATCGTTCACGGTCACCCGGGACGGGCACCGGATCGGGGAGCTGATCCCGCTGCGACAGCGCCGGCGGTTCGTCCCCCGCCAGGAGTTCGCCGCGATGTCACGCAATGCCCCTGCGGTCGATCTTGATGGGTTCCGGGCTGATCAGGACGCGGCGCTGGACCACGAGGCGAGCAGCCCGTATGAGCGGTGAGCAGCCGCGGCGGGGCCTGCTGGATACCAGTATCCTGGTCCTGCGCCGCTGGATCGATCCTGCCGAGCTGCCAGATGAGATGGCGATTAGCGCCGTCACGCTGGCGGAACTGTCCGCGGGCCCGCACGAGGTCCGCCGCAACGACGAGCAGGACGCCTACGAGGAGCATGCCGAACGCGCCCGGCGCCTTGAGGTCTTGCAGCGCGCCGAGAGCGAGTTCGACCCGGTGCCGTTCGACGCCGAGGCAGCACGGATCTTCGGCCGGGTCGCCGCTGCGGTCATCGCGGCGGGCCGCAAGCCGCGAGGCAGGGTCGTCGATTTGATGATCGCCGCCACCGCCATCGCCGAGAGCCTGCCGCTGTACACGACTGACCCCGCCGATTTCGCTGGCATGGACGATCTCATCACTATCGTCCCGGTCACCCGACCCGCTGTCCCGCATGAGGGGTCACGAGCCTGACCAGAGGGACCGCACGCGTACCCGCCGTTCGGTACTGCGAACGAGCCTTCGAGTTTGGTCCGTTTGAAGCACGCAGAACGGCATTTTCTGGTCGGCCGGTTTCCGTGCTGGCCGGACTACATCCGGCGTGTGCCGGAGAGCCTGGTGGCGGTCTGCGTGACAGGCGGGAATGATGAGACTGATCTATGAGCACCATATTGTGGACCACGGTGATCACCGCTGGAGCGACTCTGTCCGCCCTCCCTTGGCGCGGTCTGGATCAAGGGCCACTATGACGACCGCGCCGAGGCCCGGCGCGCCGGGCAGAACCGCGCGATAGCCCGGGGATCGGGAAAGTGCTGCCCTTCAACGCGAAGACGGCCATGGCCAGATGTGACGAGCTGATTAGAGCTGCCATCGACCAATTCATCCAAGCCGGCGCCAGCCAGTCCTGCGTGTTGGGGATGACGGCTGCGTACCGAGGTCGTGGATGGCCCGGGACCGCAACGTGGAACGGGTTCGCCCTGGCGCTCAGGGCGTTCGTCGGCGGGTTGGGTGAGCGACTCTTAACGTACCCTGCGGACCCAGGAACAAAGGCGTACGCCACGCTGGGAAAACCTCGTCAAAGTCGGACTTGACGCCAGATACCCCGCATTGTGCCAGTAACTTTCGGCGGCGTGCAGCATACTTGTCCCCGTTACTTCAGTGTGCCCGAAGAGTAGATTCCCTGTTCCAGAAGATGTAGAAGGTTCACCCGGCGCACCGGACCAGACCGTGCGCTTCTGGATCCGGCGGATGGCGCAAGAGACGGTCATCCACCGCATCGACGCCGAACTCGGCGTCGGCCAGCCGGTCGCGCCGGTCCCTGCTGACCTCGCCATCGACGGCATCGACGAGCTGCTCAAGATCTTCGTGGCCTACGGCGTCGCCGAATGGGGCGAGTACTTCGCCAGCATCCTGGACAGCTCGCCCGGCCGGACATACACGGTGCGCACCGACGGCGCGGCGTGGCGGATACGGACCGGCCCAGGGCTGTTCGAGGTCCATGACGGGGAAGGCGATGACGTGGCCGACGTGACCTGCCCCCGCATTCACCTGCGGCCACGCTCGCTGTCATCGCCAGGACTCGAGTCAGGTACTGAGCATGTCCGGCCGGGCCAGGCGTTCGGAACTCACCAGTTCGCGGACCTTTTCCGACAGCAGGCCGATCTGGCGCAGGATCTGAATAACCTTGTGGAACAGCAACTGACGGAAAGCCACCATATTTGGATCGTTTTTTGCGAACTGAACGCCCTGGGTGACGTCCAGGTCAAGCCGCTCCCAGATCTCGCGCAGCAAGAAACGCTGGGACATCAAGTTGATTGCTTCAAGCAGGAATGCCTCCCGGTCGCCCAGTTCCGCGGTAGTCATCTCGTCGTACAGACCGAGCAGGGCGACATGACCGAAGGCTATGTGCCGCGCCTCGTCCCGGGCAATCATCTTGGTGATAGACCTGATAATCGGGTCGCCGAAACCAGTGCTCGCGATACGGGTGGCGGCTAGGGCCAGTCCCTCGACGATGACCTGCATGCCGAGGTAGACAATGTCCCACCGGGAATCACCGAGCAGGTCGCGCAACAGCGCACCGAGGCCCGGATTGATCGGGAAGCGGACGCCGAGTTTCTCGTCGATGTAGCGCGCGTACGCCTCGACGTGCCGTGCCTCGTCCGCGACCTGCGATGCGGCATAGGTCTTGGCGGTCATGTCCGGCACGGTCTCCACCAGGCGGGCCGTGGTCAGCAGCGCGCCCTGCTCGCCGTGCAGGAACTGACTGACGATCCACGCTTGGTAAGTCCACCTGAAGGTATCCCGCAATGCGGGTGGCACGGGGCTTCCTGAAGCGCAAACGAGCTGCGAAACGGCCGCGGCTCGCTCGGCCGGAAGTGGCTCGCCGAAGCGGACGTCATAGCTCCAGTCGATATCGGTCGTGACATTCCATTGCGCGACCTTAGCCTTCTCATAAAGGCTCCACATACGCTGGTTATGATATCCATAATCCCAGTTCATGTATGCAGTAATATGAGCATCGACCGCTAGTGAGTCAGGCGTCATGTCTTCGATGGTAACGCGGCCGTGTGCGCGCCACCCGGCAACGTTAAGGCAATACCGTCAGAAGCTGCCTGTTTAATTGCCTAGCTGGAGCCGTGGGGATATGGCTTACTGTAGCCGTTCCCCAACGGAAGGGCAGCAATGTTGACGATAGAGCCGGCTGCGCAGCCGATCCTGGCCGACGCGGCGCGGCATATGGTGCCCGAGATCGCTAAGCGGCACAGGATTATCGGTGGCGGGGCGTACGAGGTCTTCGCGGACGGGGCCGTCGTTCATCTGTCGGACGGCCGGACCGTACTCGACTTCGGCAGTTACGCGGTGACCCTCTTCGGCCACCGGCCGGCACACGTCCTCAACATGGTCCGCACCGCCCTTGACCAGATGCCCGCGACGACACGCTTGCTGGCTAATCCGTACGCGGTGCTGGTCGCCCAGCAGTTGGCCACGACGATCACGCCCGGCCGCTTGCCCAGGGTGTCGCTCGGGCTGAACGGAAGTGACGCCGTCGAGACGGCGATGAAGCTGGCGATCGCCCGGACGGGTCGCGACGCCATACTTGCCGTGGACGGTGCCTTCCACGGCAAGAGCCTGGGCGCGCTCGCCGCGACCGCCGACGCTGCGCGCCGTCGTCCCGTGCAAGGTTTCCTCGGCGACGTGCGGCACATCTCCTGGACTCAGGAAGCGGTGGCCGAGGCTGCGCGGGAGCGGCCCTTCGCCGCGCTGATCTTCGAGCCGGTCCAGGGAGAGGGCGGCGGCCGGGCCGTGCCGGAGGACCTGCTCCGCCAGTGGACCCGCGACGCCCACGCGGCTGGAGCATACGTAATCGCGGATGAGATCCAGTGCGGACTGCGCCGGTGCGGGCCCACCTCCGTCGCCGAGCATCAGCAGCTCGGGGTCGACGCCGTTCTGCTGGGCAAGGCTCTCGGCGGGGGTGTGCTGCCGCTTTCCGCCGTGGTGTGCAGCGATGACCTGTTCCAGCCGCTCATCGATGACCCTTACTTCCACACCACGACGTTCGGCGGCCATCCGGCCTCCTGCGCGGCCGGCCTGGCGGCACTTGAATTGCTGGCGGGACTGGATGAGCGGTTCGGCGAGGCCAGCCGCGACCTGGCGGCCATGATGGCGGAACTGAAAGACCTCGGCTCAGTGGTACGGAGCGAAGCCATCGGGTTGTTCGGCGTACTCGAATTCGCCACACCCGAGGCGGCTGGCATGGCCGTGCTCCAGGCAGGCCGGCGTGGCGTGCTGATGGCGCCATGCCTGTCGGCGCCGTGTGTAGCGCGGCTGCTTCCCCCGGTGGTCACGACATCCAGCCAGTTCGCGGACGCGACCGCCACGCTCGGCGCGGTGTGCCGGCGGCTGGGGTAAACCGCCGCCGGCGAGGGTTCAGCCCGACGAGCGTGCCGCGGCCAGGTCGGCGGCGATGAGCTCTAGGACCGTGGCGGTCGCCTCCGGATAGAAGAAGTGATCCCCGTCGACCACGGTCAGGCTGAAGTCCGTGGCCGTCTCCGCCTGCCACGAGATCATGTCCTCCGCCGGCACGACGGCGTCGTTCCGGCCCGCGATCGCTCGGATGGGGTGCGGCAGGGCGGTGGCCTGGTGGGTCCTCCACCAGCTATCCAGCACGGCCAGGTCGGCCCGCATCAAGCGCAGGATGAGCCGGAGTAGCCGGGGTGCGGTCAAGACGTCGGGCGGAGTGCCGCCGACGCCGCGTATCCAGTCGATAAGCTCTTCGTCGGAGCATTCCGGCGACAGGCACCAGCTGCTTTCTGCGTAGTCGGAGGCTGGCGCGCAAGCGCCGACCGCGAGCGTGAACGGCGACGGGACACCGGGGTCAGCAGCGAGCGACTGCGCCACCGCCACCGCGACGGCGCCTCCCATGCTGTGCCCGTAGAGGGCGTAAGGGCGGTCCAGGTAGGGCTCCATCGCCGACCGGATCGCCACGGCCAGGTCACCGATGTCGGACATGGGCGGCTCCAGGATCCGGTCGCCGTGTCCCGGCAATTCCACCGCGATCACTTCGAGGTCCGACGGTGTCGCGGCCATCCAGGGGCGGAACGCTATCGCGCTGCCGCCCGCGTGGGCGAGACAGAACAACCGCGTCGCGGCATCCGGTGACCGCGCCTCCGGGAGCCGCAGCCATGCGGAGCTCAAGACGATTCGCTGATCGGTAACGTCCACGCCTAATCCTCGCCCGTCGGCGAAGCAGGCACCAGGCAAGGCGATGGGCGGTGTTGCCGCTGCGCCGGCAAGCATTGCCGCCGGGCTTGCCTGGCCCGTGCCTGCGCGCGCGCCGCATGATGGCGGTATCCGATCAGGTATCCACGGAGGAAACTGGCCATGACCACCAGCGATCGCGATCTGATGCGCTGGATTGAGGAGTCCGCGACCGATCGCGGGCTGCACTTCGCCGTGACCCGCGACGAATGGCATTTCTGGTCGTACGAGCGACTAGCCCAGCTGAGCCTGCGGGCGGCCGCGGCATACCGTGACCGCGGTCTGGCCGACGGCAACCTCGTAGCCATCATCCAGCGGTCAAGCCCCGGTTTCACGGCGTCGATGTTCGGCGCGTTCAGCGCGGGAGTTACCGCATGCTCGATCGCGCCGCCGTTCGCCATGCAGCGGACCGACAAATACGCCCGGCACGTCACCCACCTGCTCGGCGTATCCCGGCCGGACCTGGTGGTCTGCGACGCTGACTCGGCGGATCCGGTACGCGGCCCGCTCGCCAGCCTCGGGCTGGCGCCACCGGTGCTATTCGACGAGCTAGTCGCCGGCGCCGAACCGGCCGCCGGACCACGGGAGCCGTCAGGGACGGTGATGCTTCAGTTCACGTCGGGTTCCAGCGGTTTCTCTCGAGGCGTGCCCGTCTCGGCGGGTGCGCTCCAGGCGAACCTCGATGCGATGCGGCACTGGCTGGACTGGGACGCCAGCCAGCCGGGGATCTCCTGGCTGCCGGTCCACCACGACATGGGCCTGGTCGGCTGCCTGCTTAATCTGGTCGTCACCGGTGCCGACGGCTATCTGCTGCAGCCCGACGACTTCATCCGGTCACCGTTGCGGTACCTGACCTGCATCAGCGAGAACAAGGTGGCGCACGCCGCAATGCCGAACTTCGGCCTGGCCTACATAGTGCGCAGGATCGGGCCGGACCAGCTCGGTGAGCTCCGCTTTGACTCGCTGCGCTCGCTGGTCGTCGGCGCCGAGCGGATCGACAGCCGCGTCATGCGCGCGTTCGAGGAACTGCTCGGCCCGCACGGCCTGGACCCCCAATCGCTTCTCCCTTCGTACGGGAGCGCCGAGGCCACCCTCGCCATCGCCGGCCTGCCGCTGCGGACGGGGTGGCGGACCGCGGTCCCCAGACGGGCAGCAAACGCCAGCGAGACGGCGGAGGCCGTAGGCTGCGGCCTGCCGCTTCGCGGGATCACCGTCACCATCGTGGACGAGAACGGCACCCAGGTTCCCGACGGGCAGATCGGTGAGATCACCGTCACCGGGCCGTCGGTCGCGACCGGATACGTCCAGGCATCCGGCGAGTCGCCATCCACCCGGCTCACCGGCGGGACCCTGCACACCGGCGACGCGGCGTTCCTCGAAGGGGGTGAGCTGTTCGTCATCGGCAGGCTCGGCGACGGCCTCAAGGTGCGCGGCCAGATGGTCTTCGCCGAGAGCCTGGAGCTCGCGCTCGCCGAGCGCGGCATCCCGGGACGCCGGGTGGCGGTTCTCCTCGGTACCCATGACGGCCAGCCCACCGGCGTTGTGATATTTGAAAATGAGCAAGAAGGCTGGGCGGCGATCGCGTCAGATGTGCTGGGTACGGCGCTGGCAGACGCCGGCCTGATCGCGGTCAATGTGCCGCGCGGCGGGATAGCGGTCACGTCGAGCGGCAAGCCGCGACGCCGGGTGATGTGGCGGGACTTCCTTGACTCGAGCCTGCGCGGGGATCCCACGCCACTGCCCGCCCCGGTCGCTCCCTCGCCCGCCGACCTGCGCCGGATCAGGGAAACCGTACCCCAGTAAGGAGAACTCCGCCATGAGCACGCCCGACACCGGCCTGGTCGCCGTGACCAGCATCCCGTCCGTGGTCCGCCACGTGATCCAGCTCATCACCCCGCGCCAGGCCGGTTTCGTCGCTGATGAGCACGACCTCGTCGGCGACCTCGGCTTCGACTCGCTCACCCTCGTCGAGCTCGCCTTCGCCCTCGAGGACCTGTTCGGCCTCGACGCCGTCACTCCCGAGCGGGCGATGACGTTGCGCACGGTAGGGGACATAACCGGCCACATCGCAGCGGCCATCGCCGACGGCGCCGGCCAGCGACCCTCAGCCGAGGCCATCCAGGCCCTCTCCGCCCAGTACCGGCGCACCTGGAACCCGGAGAAGCTGGCTGACTAAGCCGCCGCTCAACGACATGGTTGCGACAACCATGTCGTTGGGTGCACGTGGTTGTGGCTCAACCACGCGGTTACCGGCACACGGTTAGAAGGCGGCTTCGGGGAGATCCATGAGGTCGAGGCCGGTTTCGGAGATGATGCGGCGGTCGGCAGCCAGGCGCGGCAGCACGGTAGCGGCGAAGAAGCGCGCCGCGGCGGGCTTGCCGGCGTAGAAGTCACGGTCGGCGGCGGACAGCCCGCTGGCCCCGTCGAGCCGGGCCTGCGCCACCTGGGCCTGGCGGGTGAGCAGCCAGCCGATGATCAGGTCCCCCAGGCTGAGCAGCAGCCTCGTGCTGGTGAGCCCGACCTTGTAGATCTCCTCCGGCTGGTCAAGCGAGCCGAAAAGGAAGCCGGTCATCGCGGTGAGCATCCCCTCGATCTGGGCGACACCATCGGCGAGCGCGGCGCGCTCGGACTTCAGACGGCCGTCGCCGCGATCGGCGGCGAACTCCCTGATCTCGCCGAGCAGCGCGCCGACGGCCGCCCCCTGGTCGCGGACGATCTTGCGGAAGAACAGGTCCAGGCTCTGAATGCCCGTCGTCCCCTCATACAGGCTGTCGACCTTGGCGTCCCTGATGTACTGCTCGATCGGGTAGTCCTGCAGGAAGCCAGAGCCGCCGAGCGTCTGCAGGGACAGCGTGAGCATCTCGTAGGAACGCTCGGAGCCGGCGCCCTTCACGACCGGCAGCAGCAGGTCGATGCGCGCCGCGGCGGCCTCGTCGGTGACACCCGTCGCCGCGCCGACCTGAACCGCGTCCTGTAGCGACGCGGTGTACAGCACGAGTGCGCGCATGCCCTCGGCGTACGCCTTCTGCATCATCAGCATGCGGCGCACGTCCGGATGGTGGATGATCGTCACCCGCGGCGCGGTCTTGTCCGCCATCCG
>Ga0126381_100002372_pt1 | contig 20312 bp, 22 predicted proteins | sample PanSoiMetPlot_28_FD_96465 | JGI IMG/M metagenome (GOLD analysis project Ga0126381, IMG submission 96465) | Tropical forest soil microbial communities from Panama - MetaG Plot_28 | ecosystem: Environmental > Terrestrial > Soil > Tropical forest > Bulk soil | place: Panama | collected 2016-02-17
CAGCGTCAGCGGAACTCCATCTACAGTGAGAGACGTCACATCTACCCATGTCCCGTAGCAGCGGCAAATCGAATGTGAAGCCGGCGCACCAGGAATAATTGTAGAAGGTCCGCCAGTCGGTGAATAAGGAGCAGTGAGCAGGATCTGTGTTGCGCCGGCGAGCGCGGCCATGCCTGCTGTATATCCGGCAACATTCCAATTCGCAGTATTACTGGAATCGTACACAATCATTTCTTCAGCACCTGCAGGTGGAGTGGAATCGATACGGAATACCGCGAACGTGGCACTTGGTTGCGTCACTCCGCTCGAAGTCGGAGTGCCGGCGACGCCGGATGCGATCCAAAGATAGACCACATTGGCGAGGGACGTCCCAGGTTGCAGCGGTACTGTAAAAATCATGCTTCAATGAACCAGTATTCAAGAAATGGAGTTCCTGATGCTCCCTTGGCGTTGATGGCAGTCACGCCAGCATTGCCCAAAGCAATCATCCCCGGTGGGATTGTCATGTATTCGACCGTGCCGAAACTCACCAGAATATTGATGGTCGCATCCCGGTTTTTCATATAGAAAAATCCGATGGTTCCGATATTGCCTTTGGCTAAGGCAGTATTGGTGGTGGTGAGTTGCTGCTTGTCGTGAACTTGATGGAGGCCCGTAACACTCAGGTTTATGATTCCCGGCGCGAACGAATCGTTATACGGATCTTTTATGTAACTGAAAGACGATAAGTTGATTGTGATTTCGTTTGGCATGTGTTTGTTCCTTTTAAGGTTTAACTACTTCGATTGTTCCTCCGAATGTGCGGATATGCGGTGTTCCAGTGGTGCTGCTCATTGCCCAAGTAAGAGAGAGATCACTCGCGACGGTGGTATCGCAGGAAGTAACTGCTGTGGCACCTGTGTTATCTGCATGAGTCGTTTCCACTCCCGTCGTGCTTGTGCTTCGCTCGATATAATGCGATTCGGCCATTGCCGATCCGGCTAATCCGCTGCCCAGCGTTCGAATTGTCACCATTGCATCGAAGCTATAGGCGCGGTTGGTGTTTGCAGTGGTGCTGGCATTAAAAGTCGGAGTCGCCAATATCGGACTGCTTCCCCATTTCAGTTTTGGAGTGAAGGTGATTGCCGTCGTGCCGTTATCGATGTTTCCCCAGGTATGAATTCTGAAAACGGTTCCTACGGCAACCGAATTTGCAGGAACCGTATATTTGATGTGAACCGTGTCTGTAATTGCGGTTTGATCGACCGTGGTAGTGACCGTGGTTCGTCCGCCGAAACCAACTTGCGTGACCGCGAATGATTCAGTCGTCCCGGAATCATTAGAGAAAACCAACCGACCAGTGGTGTCGATAATCACATCTCCAGTGCCAGGACCGCGAATTTCAAAATCGCCGGCACCCACAACACCGGCAGTGCTGAAGCCGGTACTGTAAAGCGCAAATTTCATCGAACCGGCATCGTTAGCCAACGAGATTTCGGTATCTGCAGCGTTTCCGTTACTTTGATTTTGTAGTACCAGTGTCGCCGCATTGGTATTCTGCGCGTCGTAAGTTTGAAGATGTGATGCATTAACGGTCCATCTGCTATCAGTGAGAAGATTTCCGCTAGCGTTCCCCCATGCCGATAATGCACCCGTGGTCGACGTATTCGGACCTTGAACTCCTCCGCCTATCGCCGACGCAGTGCTGACTGCTAACGTCCCATCTCCATTGGTGGTAACGACGTAACCGTTTGTATTTAAACCTGGGATCTTCACACTGCTCCCACTCCAATCGAGCCGAGTCGACGTTCCGTCGGCCGCGGTCAATGTTCGCGCAGTCGCGTTAACTGATAATTTGTTAACGTTGTCGTACAGTGGAGCGAACAACTCGAGATTTGCCCCACTCCAGTTTAAAACGACGGATCCACCGATGCTCATCGTCTCTGCGCCGAAATCCCAACTGGAAGTCGATGCACTGTCAGTGATCACCGGTGCGAGCATCGTTCCACCGTTATGCCATTTGCTATCAGTGGTGCTGAACACCAATGGTTGCCCGTTTGCCGGCGAAGTGATGCTAACATCACTCAATCCACCTATGGTCGTCACCGGCGGACGTCCCGCTTGCGGAAATGCCGGTGTTGCCAATAACAATCCAATTAGAATCCAAATGGAATGTAAGAAGATTTTCATGCTACAGTTAGCTTGGCGTTGAATCGGACGTTGTAGACCAGGAGTGGAGTGTCTGACACCAACGCAAACGGAGTTTCGTCGGCTTCGATATTCGTGATCCGTTGGTTCGTTGGCGACCATAGATGCAATCTGAGCATGCAAAATTGCACCAAGTCTAAAGCTGAAATCTGAGTCCCGGCGTCGCCGCGATTCACTGTCACGTTCTCCTGAATTTGGATTTCGATCGGGCAACGAAACGAGATCGGGAATATTCCCATCTTGTAGAGTTTTCCTCCGCCGGGAGTCACCACAATCCCGATGATCCCCACTTTGCCGGTTGCTCTCAGCACCACATTCGCCAAGTCGCCGATATCCTCCGAAACCCATTTCACCTGGCCGGCATGAGGAGTCAGTGACGGAACTTTCTGATCCGGCGCAATTAACCGCGCGATTATCGATTCCTGCAGATCTGAAAATACGTTCACAGATTTTTCGCGGTGGATTTGATTTCATTGATGACTGATTTGCTAATAACCGCAGCACTCTGGGGCGACGCGACTTCAGTGGTAAATGGCGCGCGCGCCGGGATCACTGATTTGCGGGTAAAAATTGTTTTGTCTCCGATCTTAAAAACCAGGAATGGAGCGTTTACTGGCGTGATCGTTTTTCCGTATTCATGGACTTTTGCATAGAAGACGTTTGAACCGACGGATCCGACCACTTTGTTGCCGGTGATCACGGAAGGTTCCGCGCGCGCAGATTGTCGCAGCAATCCTTTTCTTTCTCCTAACCTGTGCTCGTCAACTGGATACGGTCCGGTGCCGCTGAGTCTATTCTCCTGGATTTTTCCGCGCACCAATTGAAGTCCGGTGTCCAATCCGCGTCGGATCGCTTGCGGCCATTCAGACGGGAATTTCGCAATCTTCTTCAACGCCTCCAGACTGTCCGGAGTGAACGCGATTTTTATTGAAACTGGATCGGGCATATCATTGTGAATTGAATTCTTCTTCTGTCGCCGGGATTGAAATGCAGGAGCAATTGATTATGTCTTCAGGAGATCCGTTATCGTCGTGCGGATACATCAATTCAGGATCTCCACTGCCCGGAAAAGGTTCATCAAACGGAACGACTAGTCCGTCGATCGCAACGTGATATGGCCGCGGCACTTTGCTCGTCGCTCCGTGCAACCATTTCTTGTATTGAATGCCGGCGGCTTGCGCTGCTGCATTTGACGCAAAACTGTACGCCGCGGCCGTTTCATTATCCGCAATGACATCCGCGCGGCCGGAATCTATTTGGTCGAAAGTATCGCTGATCCTCTGAGAAAGTTGGTCAAGCGATTCGCCGGCATTGAGTCCTTCAGTTAATTGTTTTTGGATCTCCGTGAAAACGTCGTCTGAAATTCCGGAAAGCAGGTTCTGCCGGGATGCGATATAATCCAGTACCTGCTGTGCCGGCATCGTCCACGGATCCCGATAACCTAACGACTCAAGCGTGTCGTCCGCGGAAGTAGTGAGCATTGTCGGCAATTCAATGTGGAACATCGACTGCAGATCCTGCTGTAATTGATTGAGATCGAAACCAACCACAGTCGCGCCAGGATGCTTTGAATCGGCCGCGCCTTTGAGTGGTCGCGTGTTGTACATGTAGCGATGCAGTTTTCGCATCGTCTCATGCTTCGCGAAATTTAGCACCCGATTGAGCGCGCCTTTGAATTTGCTCTTCAGATTCTTTCGGGTCCGCTCGTACGGAGTCGCTTCTCCACATATGATGCGAATGAGCGCGCGACTCTGCTGCGCCGGCAAAGTTGAGAGTGCGAGGATCGTGCGCGCGTTCATGGATTAGGTGGTGTGCCTGGAACCGTGGTTGTTGGATCGGTCCGCATATCGAATTGCTGTACACTTCCCCATTGGCCGAATTGCCGTGAAGTGTCCGGGACACTAGCTTGAGTAATCGCGGTCAAGCTCTTGGCTATGTCTCGCAAATGCGCCATCGCGGCATCGAATTCTTTTTGGCGGACCGGGGTGATCAAAGTCCCGGTAGGTTCTTGCGCGAGATAATTGTATCGACCGATCGCGAGAACGTCATCTTTGCATTCCGGCGGAACTGATGGTGCCGCTTCAACAATGTTCCCTCCGCCGGCGACATATCCGCGCGCGAGATTCGAAGCGGACTGAACGCAGCTATCGAGATCTTGCAGGGGCGCGATGCCCTGCATGATAGTCGTTTCGGTGTCCAGCAACCTTATGTCGTCGCCTGTGAGTATTATCCAGTTTGGCATTTCTCGAACACTCCCATGTCCCATCCGCCATTGCTTTTGTCGGCTTTGATTTCTTCCGTGAATTTCCAACCGGGACGTTTATTGGCTAGCAATCCCAAATCATAACAAGCACCGCGGACGTTTATCCCTCCGGTGCAATGCGGTTGGTGTAGTCCGATCTGGTCCTCGCCGATGTCGTGCATCAAGATGATTCCGCCATCAACCATCCATGCTTCCAACGCGATGAAATCCAGGATGACACAAGGTTTCCCATGGCAACCGTCGATCAATGCGAAATGAATCGGTTCCTGCCAAAGCTCAGTGAGAAAACTTTGGCTATCTTTGAAATAGACAGTGACCTGATTCCATCGCGGCCGTTGGACGTTTCCATTAGGCGAAACGAATTCGAGATCCAGATAACGTCGCGCCATTATCTCCTCAGTCCTCTGCTGATTAAAGGAATAACCATTTGCTAATTCGACGCCGATGGCGCGCCATCGTTTGCAGTTGCCTTTGAGAAGTTGAGCGATCGCCGAAAGAGTCACTCCTTCAGCAACGCCGATCTCGACGTATGTGATCTCATCAAATTGACCGGTGATGCTTTTGGCAATCCGTTCGAGTTTGTCTTCCATTCCGTTCATACCCCATCCAAAAGCTGTCATGCTGCTATTTCCTCCTGCGGATTTAAAAATTGAAGCGCGAACTGCGCGACCTCTTCAGGCATCGTCCGATAAAGCTCCATGCAACCGGAGTCACAAGAGGCGCGGAATCCGCCGGCCGGAAGACAATGACATCCGGCGCATGGAGCAAATTTTTTTCGATAGCAAATCACTTCCGGCAAATAGCTATAGATCCGCTCCGTGGTCGCGCCCATGATCGCAATGGTGCGAGTCCCGATCGTGCCGGCGAGATGCGCCGGCCCGGAATCACAACCGATCACAAGTTTTGAGGATTGTATCGCGGCAGCGATGTAATCCCACGATTGCCCGACGATGCAATGAAAGGGCATAAAGAAACTGTAATCGCGCTGCTCAGTGACGAATTTCACTTTGAATCCGCAATGCTGCAGAATGAGTCCTAGCTCGACGAAATAACATTTCGGCCATGAGCGGACCGGCGAATACGAAAATGGAAAAATTAGGACGTCCGCGGTGTCGCGCCGGCCCATCTCCCGATCCATCGGCCGCATATCAAGACGCGGCCGTTTTGGCGGATCGGTGATACCGAGATGGTGTGCGATCCATTGCAGATAACCCAGTGGCGATTTCTGTGTAATCGCTTCTTCGTATCCGTGCCAGGTCTTTACTCCGTTCCCGGGATCATTAGTCACCCGCATCTGAAACATTTTAAGAAGATCCGCGCGCCAATCGGTAGCGAAAAATTCGACGTCTCCGCCGGCCTGGATGATTCCTTCGCCCAACCATGCAAAGCAGACGACGTCTCCCAGGCCGCGGAACCATCCGTTAATCGTATCGATCTTCATTTGCTCGCTCCGACTCTCCCGTTCCCACCACAGTTACGAGAGAGTCGCGAGCGAACACACCAAAGTTTCGATTAACGAGACGAACCGGAACCTGCAGCAGCTTTGATCAACTGTCCCGCGGCCGTTTGTCCTGGCGCAGTTCCCCACATCAACGCGATGCGGTTTGTGGCAGTGCCAAGCACATGGTTCACATATTGAACCTGCATCACCGAGATCCCCAGATCGGGATCCGACACGATCTGCACGTTACCAAACGATGCACCAGGAAGAATCGAAGTGTAGTCGTTAGGCACTCGCGTCGCGATGCACAAGGCCGATCTTGAACCTGCGAACCCAACGAGGTTCGCATTGTTCGACGGCATGTTTGGCGCGGTGTAGACCTGGAACGTGTCCACCGGCATCACGAATGACGCATCGGTATTGGTGCCTTCGGTGACAATCCGCGGTTGCTGGTAAGAGGCGAACGTTACCAGTGCCGAATCTTTCACCAGATTGCCGAATGCTACCGGCCACAGCAACATCGTCCGATTTCCAAGACCGAGTGGCACTCCGCGTTGAGTGAGTGCAACTCCGATGTCCACAACCGAATTGCGGACAAAGCTTGCGGAGGCGACAACCGAATTGTTAGTGAAATTCGCGTCGGTGAGATTTGCGTAGAGCGCATCCACCATTGCCTTTGCCAGCGCATACGCGCTCGCTTCCGCGAATTCGTTGAACAATCGGCGCATCGTGGATGCGAGCAATTGCTCATTGAAGGTGATCGGAATGCCTTTGTGATTGTTGATCACAACCGGGACGTCGGTCGTTGCGGCCGTTACGTCCGTCCATCCAGATGCCGTCGAATAAGTGACAACGTTAGGGATGGTGACGATGCGAGTCATAATCGTCTGGTTGTACGTTGCCGGCTGATCCGAGAAATCAGTCGTGAAGCGCGGCAGCGCAGGGAAAACAAACTTTAGGAGTTCCAAAGTCCGCTGCGTAACCAACGTGCCGGCGATCGTTCCCAGGTTCGCATCAGTGACGTCCGCGGCCATGATTGCGTCTCGAACAATATCGAGCCGACTGTTAAGCAGTCGCGTACGCTGTTCGCGATTCTTCTCAGTGTCAGCAAATGCGCCAGCGTAAATCGCTGCAACTTCCAAGGCACATTGCGCCTTGATGTCATGCGTACCACCGCGGTTCGCGTTCTGAAGAACGAGTGCCAATTTCGAATAAACTGAGACCGGATCGTCGTTCAAGATCTGGATCCGTCCATCACCATTGCCGGCACTGATCGGATTTGGGGGATTGACGATTATTCGTTGATCCCATGGCGCGCGACCGTCGCCAAGCATACCTACCAGAAGCGGCATGAATCGATCCGGATCCGCGGTTGCATCCGCGATCCATTGGTTCTGAAGAACGATGTTCTTCGCCGCAATTCTGCCGGCTTTCACTACCTTTTTAACAAGCGCGGTCGCGTCTTCCTTGTTGCGCTTGCGGATGGTTGCTTCCATCGCTTCGTTTTTCAGTTTCAATTCCGCGGCCTGGATTTCCGCGTAGGTCGCGCGCTGCTCGGCATTCGCTGCTTCAAGCTGCGACTTAGCGGTTTCATCGTCCGCGTTTTTGGCAACGACGGCATTTAATGCCTCGATCTTTTGCTCAAGCTCCAGATTTTTCGCTCGGAGCGCAGCGATTTCTTCGACTGTCATTGTATCTCCTTGTTTTTTGTTTTTTGCCGTAGACTCCGGCGAAGTGCCGACTTCAATGCCGGCGTTTTTTGCCCATAAGGGCAAATTGCTAAATGCGGGGTCGTTAACGAGTCCGCCCATGTTTGGGCGCGCTTCTTTGCGGCACACGACTCGAGCCGGATCCGCATGTTTGTCGTTCACGAAGAAGACCGGCGAGAATGCGCGGAAATCTTTTCCTTCCAATGCGCGTTTCCCGCTGGCAGTCCATTCGCCTTTTGCGACTACTCCGTCAGCAGGTCGCCAGACGAACGAATTTGGCCAAAATGAAGCGGGACCATCTTCGTGGTTGAAATCGAAATAAACTTTTTTGCCTGTTTTCGCGGTGATCTCGCTGCGTTGCCGCTCGACTTCTGCGGCCGCGTTTGAATCCACTAGCACTTTGATCGGCTTTCCGATTCCGCCAGAAATTGGAGTGATGGAATGAAGTCCTGCTGGCAGAAATAAGATCTCGTTCGTATTAAGCTGCGTGATTGTTACCGCAGCGCGGCATTCAATCGCGTCCCTTGCTTCAGCCGGTTCGCTTTTGTCTTCAGCGTCACCTTCAGAATCACCGGCGACTTCCGCGCCGATCTTCTTCATCGCAGTTTTGATCTTCGATTTTACTTTCGCCAGATCCTCCGATGAATACGCGGAAGCATTGTCGGCCTGGTTTATGTAGCTCCACGCAGCGCGAATGTGATCTTCACTGTCGAGCGGATATCGCGCCTTCTTGTCGGATTGATATCCAGGATCCGCATACTCGACGTCTCCGTATGGTTTTTTAGGGTCGTCTGCCATTGTGACCTCCTTAGTGCATCTGCTTGTTGCGCCAGATCTCGAAGTCAGTCAGCGTTGTGTTTACGGTGCTGGAGATCTGGATCGGAATCATTCCACCACCGGGAGGCGGCGCGGGACGTCCGCCTTGACCGGTCACAGTGGCAATGTCCTCCATTGTCGGTTTGGCCTCTTGTTGCTTCTGCATTTCGGTGGATTCGTATTTCTTGTGCGCGTGTGTAGTCATTGGTTTTCCTTTGTTGCGATTTCTGCAGCGAACTTTTTGAATTCCCGGCCGAAAATTTCGTTGTCCTCGATCTTTTCTAATTCCTCGAGTCGCGCCTGAACCTGGCGCGGAGTCTTCGCGAGAGGTGCCGGCGTCTGAGTGATCGGTCGCGTCCCTGCCGGTCCGGTCGAAAATGACGATGGTGGTTTAGGTGGTGGCGGAGTAACAGTCGGTTCTCCGCCGGTAGCTTCCGGAATATTGTATTTGTGCCTGAGATGACTCAGCGGAATATCCAGTCCCAAAGTCGCCAGGATCTGGTCGCGCTGCGCGTCCTGGTAAGTGCCTTCAGTTTCCTGTAGGAACCTGCACGAAGGTGGTTCGCCGGCCTCTCCGTAATTGAGATTCAGAATCGCCGGGATTAGTTGGCGATTAATTACTTCGGCGACAAATGAACATGCAGCGTCCAACCGATCCTGCTTCAATTGTGCTTCAACGGTCCCGAAAGCTTGACCGCCGCGGCCGGATGCAATTGTCGCGCCGGTCATGGTCTGACCGAGAATTAATTGGCGCGCATAATGATCCGCGCGTTCAAGGAGATCTCCCTGCGGAGTATGACCAGTCGTTCCGGTGTTTGCTTCTTTTAATTCAAGCGTTGTTCCTTCAGGGAATGCGGCCCAACCGGCGGACCCCATGTTCTGCAACATGTCGCAAATAGCTGCGACCGTTTGGTCAGGTGATGCGCCAACGTATGTCGCCCAACGAAATGGAAGTCCGAAAACCTGCGCCAAATTTAACAACCAATCGCTAGTAAAATTCGAGGCGCACCACCACCATGCCAGAGAACGCAACATTGGTCCTCCAAGTGGAGTCCCGCTGCGGACCTTGTGAATCGCAATCAGAAATTTGTTATCCGGGAACGGACTCAGCGATTGACTCCGTGATGGAGGATTCTGCGAAGTGCTGGCGTAACCGAATGGCGGATTCGCGGTCGTGGTTGCGTATCCGTACGGAACCTGAGGCATCAAGCCGATGATCCCTTCCGGACTGAATCCGTATGTGCTTGGATGCGCCCAGAAAGTCGATTGAGGTGTCCAGATCTGACCGTGCTTCGGATGATCGAGATTTTGCCAAACGATCTCCAGGACGCTCACCCCTCGGAACCATGCGTCCATGATGTCTGCGATCGTTCCGCCAATGGCACTCTCATCGCGCGTTGGATCCGGATCCATGTTCTGGATTGCAGTGGAAACCAGTTTCTCCCGATCGATCGCGGTCGGAGTCGCTTTTTGATCTTCTTCCGTGTACGGATCGAAAATGATTTCGCGTCGCAGAACTCCGTAGAGCAATTCCTGCTGGCAAGCCGAGAGAGTCGGCCATGTGTCCAGCATTAAATCGAACAATTGCCATTGCATCACATGGTCGCCAGAAAGCGCGCCATTGAGAATCATCTCGATATAACGAGGAGTGAACGCGGCTATCCCTGGTGCAAGCCATCGGTAAGATGCTTGCGGCCGGATGATGCGTGAAAGGCCGGCAGGAACTCGCATCGTCGATGCGGCGTCGATCTGGTGCTGCCCATTCTTGCGGACTTTGACGAATCTTCCTTTCGCTCCGCGCGGTTGTCCCGGCCGTTTTCGTGGATTGGACATGGCAGGTTTCACGATGCCAACCTCATCGGTCGAAAACCTTCCACGAATCGACCGGGACTGGGACTGCCGATGTGAATCACTTTGGGATCGCGGATGGCACCGGCAGAACTTTCCCCAGCAGCACGAACCGCTAATGCTAAAGCAGTGCAACGATCGCTGTGACCTTCCCGAGTTTTTGGTGCCCAATAGTTGTATTCGCCATTTGTCACCAGTTGCTGCATCTGATGTAGGTCTTCGCGGACCTCGCGCGAAATCGGGATCCGGACGCGGCATGGTTCTTGGAACCGCTGGCGCAAGCTTGGGAAAAGAGATCTCTTCGAAAGTGGCGTGAAACGGAAAAGCTCGAGTCGACCGAATTTATGTTCGTCCGGTTTCCATTCGCCGATCCGTTGGTCCATCACCGCGTAATCACCAAAACCAATTCCCGGACCGGTGTAATCGAAACAGGTCCGACGCGACGCGCGGATCCGGCGCGAAAGAATTTCATTCTGTTTCGGCGTCGATATGTCGCGAAGAACTAAAACCTCGCGCGTCCAAAGAACGTCGTTAACCAATTCGACCGTCCAACAAACCGTCGGATCATTCGAACGACCAAAATCGATTCCACAAAAAAGTTCGCGATTGCTGTCGAAAAATTCTGGCTCGATTACTTCCGTCGCCGAAACGCTTTCTGCTTGTGCGATCAGTTCGTAAGGCAAAAGGACGTTGCTCGTGTCGGCCGCGACGCATTCATATTCCTGCGCCCATGCATCGGGATCATCCAGTCCCATCCGGATCTCTTCAGCGTTGATCGGGAGTCCGTCTCTAATCGCGTCGTAGATCGTGGTGAAATGTCCGCTATAGCCGATCTCCTTATGCTTTTCCCAAAGCTTGAAAAATTTGTTTTCCCGGCCGTTGAAAGTCGATACGACGCGGATCTTCATCAGCCGGCGGATCTGATTGCGATCTTTGTTCTCGACGTTGGCGCGGACTCGACGCAGAAATGTTCCTGCCAACGGATTCGTTAGACTCGGAAACATCGCGGCCCATATCAGGTCCGGATCCTCGTGGAACGCGAACTCATCCAGGATCACGTTTGCGCTATAACCGCGCGCGGTGGCGGGATTTGCCGGGATCGCAATTATCCTCGATCCGTTCGCGAAATTGATCTCAGCAACGCGCAATAATGCTTGCGCCATTTCCCGATCTTCAGCGTAATGCTCGATGGAAAGCTTGAACGCTTCCGCCCAGTCTTTGCATTTCTCCATCCATTCGAGTGCCTGTCGCTCACCACTCGATAGGCAAACCCATTTCGTCCCGGGATCCGTCAGCGCGCTCGACGCAGCTTCGCAAGCTGTCTGGAATGATTTCCCGGTCTGCCTCGCCTGGACCGCGATCTTGAAACGAGAGTCGTCGTTAGTCCACCGCGACTGGTACGGTAACAGCTCGTCCAATGGGGAGACGCTCCGCTTCCTGTACCTCCGTTTGACCGTTTGTTCCATTTTGTTTGAAGATCGAGCGGCATCGTTCCGCGATTTCTGCGGCCGAAAGTCTTGATTGGAAAACGTCCTCTAGTCGTTTTTGTTTTTCCTCGAGCAGCGTCAGCCGCCGCAGTTTTAGACTGACTTCTTCGTTTCGGATTTTTTGCTCCTGCCATCGCATCACCAGGTCGAGATAAACCTTCATCTCTTTCGGAGAACTCCCAGGATTGAGGCACACGCTCATCGCTTTGTGTTCGAGCGCGTCCATCGTCACCGCGTGAAAACTTGCCGGCAGACGCATCGCGTTTTTGTATCCGGTGGCGATCATCGTCGCGCGCTCGCGCATTTTGATCAGATACGGCATCACATGTTCCGCGTAGAACTTTTGCAGTCTGCGGACTCCGCATCGCATTTTCCATTCGTGCTTTATGTTTTGCATTATCTGGAAATACGAAAGCTGCGGATCTAGCAACCATCGGCAGAGTTGCTCTGTCTGCATTTCGGTGAGTGAATCCATGATGCTGCGTCTACGGAGCGTGAACATGACTTCCTTCCTTACGGACCGCATCGGTGTTGGATTGGTCATGTAAGGCGACAGTGCCTACACCATTGCGAAAAATGCAAACGCTCCGTCGCGTGTATCGCGTCTATCGCAGGAAATTTCGCAAACACCGCGAATTCGGTGGTCTAGACGGGAATTCTGATTCTACCTTCCAAACGAATGAAAGGCGCGACCTGGTCGCAAAAACTGAAGCTAAAGCTTCAACAACTCGACGCCGCGCTCGGCGCATGGTTTTGCCGGCGATTCCCAAAGTTCGCGCAATCGCAGGGATTCAACGCCGGCGCATCATTCGGTGCCGATCTGCAAATCAAAGTGATCAGAGGAAATCAAAATGAAAAAAAACCTGATAGTCAAACTTGGTCCGCTGGGACGTTTTGGAATCGCATGGGAAAGAAGCGGTGAAGGACTCTTCTTTCCAGGCGGATTAGTTTGGCAAACCAATCTCTTCCTCAAACATTTCGATCCTCGCCATCGACTGATCGAACAACGCGACCTTGGTAGTGGACTAACGACGAACGTCGGATCTCTCGCCTTAGCCAATGACTTTGCGTGGTCCGCTACCAACGCGCTCAATTCTCTTTTCGCCAAAATGAAATATCACGCCAGCGGCACAAGTGCGACTGCTGCCGCGGCGACTGATATCAAGCTCAACACTCCATCAACGTTTGGCGGTCAGACGCCAGTCGCTGGCACTCAGGTTTTGGTGTCTGCCGCGAACCTTCAGAAATACCAGAGCGTCGCCACAATCTCCTATACCGGATCTGAATCGGTTCAGGAATGGGGAATCTTCTCTTACGGCAGCGATCTTCCAACGACCGCGAATCTCTCTGACAACTCGAAAACTCCATTCACTGCCGGAACCGCAACCACCGGAACGATCACCGGCACGATGACAAATGCTTCTGACGCGACTCACATGGGACAGCAAATGTCGATCGCTGAAAACACCGGCAACGCGACACCGCACTGGGGATTGATCACAAGCAATACTACTACCGTGTTGACAGTTCCAGCATGGTACAAGGTCGCAGATGGCACCGCGGCAGGAACTTTCCCAGCTAACACGAACGCTTTCGTTTTTCGACCGATCATGTTCGACCATCGTCAATTCACTTCAGTCGGTGTCGGAACCGGTGATTCGATCCAGTTCACCTGGACTTTGACGATCAATTCCGGAGGTTAGTCCGGAATGGATAATCAACCACAGGCAGTTCTGCAGATCGTTCTCAACGCAAACGGAAGCGTGAGCATCAACGGCCCGATCAACAACAAGATCCTCGCGTACGGAATGCTCGAGGCCGGTCGCGCGGCATTGGATGATTATGTGCCTCAAGGCGCGCCTGACATCGTAATCCCGCATCCGCGATTTAAAATTGATGGAATGTGATCCAGACACCAAACACGAAATTCGTGATCTTTGGAGATTGGGACACGACTCCCACTCCCGGCGGAAAAATCCGAATCGTAATGCCACCGTTGGGACATCTCGATGGCGCAGGTTGGTCGCCATTTACTCAATCGGGACTGCAAGCACTCGAGAACGACAAGCAGCGGGTTAAAGGTTCCAGTTTTGCTGAGATCGGTGCCGGCACGGGAATTCTTTGCGTTGCAGCGCGGTTGTTAGGCGCAAAGCGAATCATCGCCACTGAACTGGACCCGGATGCAGTTGCAGTAATTCCGCAGGTTTTCGCCGCGAACGGGATCACGGACAATTTTCTTGTCGTAAACGGCACCTATCCGCCGGAACACGTTAATATCGCGCTCTGCTCGATCAGCACCGAATTCGGTCAGCAACAAGCGGCTCAGATCGATGCGGATCACATCCTTAGCATTGAAAACGTCAAGGACGGAGGACAAGTCATCGTAATCAAATGAAACGCCAGCAACGATGGATTCCTGATACTTGCGCTAATCCTGCGACCGGCGACGCGTGTTCTTTTATCGAGGAATGGGATGATGAAGTCGATCCTGTCGCTCGCGTTCATTCTTTCATTCAAGCGGAAAAGCTTTGCTCTCATCATGCCGCGATCCACGGCAGTGATCACGCTACAGCTTATTCTTCCAATTATGTCGAGAACAGACGGAAGAACAAAGCGTTTACGATGGCAATCGCCATTCGTAATCCGCCGATCCCACATGATGAATTGTTATCAGTATTCAAATGGTCTTTCGATACTGACCGGAATCTGACAATCGATTTTGGCACTGCCTTAACAAGCGCAGAGAAACAGCAGTTGCGCGATAACATGGACATTCAGTTCGGAAGAAACAAAGTGCGCTTGCTCCCATGAGCCATGAGTCTATGGCATCAGTCATCAGGCACCGGAGCATTCGCGCTCAACCTTGCCCAAGGTGCTACCAACTTCTTTCATGCTGACGGTGCTGCGACCGGAGCAACTACTGAAGCTTGGACGCAGATAAAGCTTCGCGGCACTTATACCACCAAAAATCTTCAGGTTTACTGCGCTAGCGTTAACGGGACCGGAACGGCAGTGACGCGAAAGAATGGTGCTAATGGTGGCAACTCAGTAAGCATCACCGCGACAGGTTATATCGAGGATACTTCTGGAACTACATCTTTTGCTGATGGCGACCTTTATTGCATCTCAGTCACCGCAGGTGGCAGTCACACCAACTCACTGGGCATTTATTCGCTCGGTTTGATATGGGACGACGGTGGCAATAATACCATGATGATGTCTGGCGGAAATGGAACCGCCGCTGGCAGCGTCCTCAGTTACCACAAGATCGCAGGAGGAACCTTTATCAGTAATACGGGATCTGCCGGCCAAGTTTCAACCCAGGTTAAATTCCGGTTTGCTCCGACTCTGAGCAATCTTCAGGTGTCCATAAGCTCAAACGCCAATGCCACAAGCACCACTCTTTGGGCGCAGAAAAATGGAACCAACACATCAATGGCGGTCAGTGTTTTATCTTCTACAACCGGACTGAAAGAAGATGTCTCCAATTCCGTTTCCATTACTGCTGGAGATTTGTTCGGATGCATGTGGGATTGCACTACTGGAGCAGGTTCCATAACCTTCTATTCTCTGGCAGTGAAATCTTCCGGGACCGCGTATCTCGGAGGACATTCCAGTGGCACTAATCTAGCAGCAGGAGGATTCGTTCCAGTCCTTGGAAATTATGTTTCCTCCGGATCAGAAGCATTCAGCCAGATGAAGGCGCGCACCACCGTGGTATTCAAAAACATGAGCGCGAATGTAAACAGTTCCGCCAGCATTACGGTAACGCTTCGTGCAAATACTGCCAATCCTACCGGCGGACCTGCATTATCTCTCTCAGCTACAGGATGGATTGAAGACCTTACTGGAAGCTATACTCCTGCGGCTACTGATGTTATTAACTACGGATTCACCGGATCAGGCAGTCCGAATGTTTATCATATCGGCATTCAGCAGGGATTGGGTACTGCAGGTCCGACACTGGAAAGCTTTACCGCGACTCTCAGTTTCACCGGCGCATTCGGACCTACAAAAACCTTCAAAGTATTTACTCCGGCACTTTCATTCGTTACCGCGCAAACGAAGAAATTAACAAAATCCGCTCTTACCGCGATCCTCTCTTTCGCCGGCGCATTCGCTCGAGGAAAATTTTCCCAGCGAGCATTCACTGCGACAACATCCTTTGTCGGCGCATTTTCTAAACAGGCGCAGAAAGTTTTCAGTCCGCAGCTTAACTTCGTCGCCAATGTTCCCACCAAGAAAATCATCGATTCCGGGTTCATCGCATCGCAATCCTTCTCGGGTGGCCTAACGAAATCACTCAGTAAAAAAGCGATTGCTGCCATTCTCTCTTTCGCCGGCGCACTCGGGATCTCGAAATTGTTCATGCGCTCTTTCACCGCAACAACTTCTTTCGCCGGCGTACTGCAAAAGAAATTCCTCGATTCCGGGTTCACCGCGACGTTGTCTTTTACCGCATCGCAGACCAAAAAATATATCGCCGCAGGTTTTACTGCCGCTCTCTCTTTCTCCGCCGGCCTAACAAAGATTTTCAATAAATCTTTCGCCGCGGCACTGTCTTTCATTGGCAATCTCGCCAGATTCAAATTTTCTAGTCGAGCTTTTACGGCCACTCTTTCTTTCACCGGATCTCTTACCAAAAAGATAATCGATTCCGGGTTCATCGCGGCACTTAGCTTTTCCGCCGGCCTAACAAAACAAGCTCGTAAATCATTTTCCTCGGCACAATCTTTTATCGGGAACCTTGCCACTTCCTTAATCAGCGGCGGTCATCTTTTTACTCAGAGTTTTACTGCCACTCTCTCTTTTGTCGGCAATCTCTCTGTATCAAAATCTTTTTTGCGCGCGTTCGCCGCAGTCCTCGCGACGAGCGCGTCGCTTTCAAAATCGACAAACAAGGTTTTCAGTGCCACACTCAGCTTCGCCGGCACTCTGGCGAAGCGCATTGCGCGTTCGTTCACAGCGTCCCTCTCGTTCGCTGGGTCCGTGGTTAAGGCATACAGAGATGCCGGCTTTTCCGCCGCGCTCAGTTTTGTCGGCACCCTGGCAGTATCTAAATCTTTCCTACGCGCCTTTACCGCAACATTGAGTTTCGCCGGGAATCTCTCCAGCAGCGTCCACCATCTACTCACACAGAGTTTTACCGCGGTCCTTAGCTTCTCGGGCGCACTCTCGCGTATCCGATTTATTAACAGATTGTTCACGGCATCGCTCTCTTTCGCCGGCACACTGAAACGGGTTCCCGCGAAAAACTTCCAGGCCGCGCTCACTTTTTCCGTCGCACTACGCAAACAGATCCGGAAAACCTTTTCCGCCACTCTGCGTTTCATCGGATTCCTTTTCCGCGGCGGATTCTTCGAGTTTTTTGCCGGCCAGAAAACCGGTTCCACTCTTCATGTCACAGTCGCCGGCAGTGCTTTTACCTGCACTAATGCCGGATCCTTCCTCTCAGTGGAAACTGAGCCGGTTACCGGCTCAACCCTTTCAATCGGAAAAACCGGAAGCAATCTTAAAATGACTCTTGCCGGATCGAGTATAACCATCGTCAAAACTGATAATTACTAACCATGGCAACCACAATCATCACTAAACAGCACGACACCCAGATCACTTTTAAAGACACTCCAACCATCGACGGAGTAAACGTGCCACCATCAAATTTCAGCGGTTGCACTCTCTCTTTCTTACTAAAAAATTCCGACGGCTCTATCGCGTTGAAACAACCCGCCACCATCAACGCCGATGGCACTTTCCAATATCTCCCAGTCCCGGCAGACGTAGCTCAAATCGGCAAGTTCCAGCAGGAATGGGAAGTGGTTTATCCGACCGGAAAAATTTTGACCTTCCCTAATTCGGGTTACAACATAGTAAAAATTATCGCCGACCTTGGATAACCAATACAAAAGTCCAGTCGAACTCCCTCCTGGCGATTCTTTCCCAGTTCATGTCCTCGCTCGCTATTGGCATGTCCATAGAGATCATATCATCAATCTCATCGATTCAGGCGAAATTAAATGCGCCATCGATCTCCGTTCCCCAGGTTCCTCTCGCTCAACTATCCGTATCCCGCGCTCTAGCGTCATCTCTTTCCTCCTTCAACGCCAAATCATCGTTGTAGGCAAAAACGGAATTTAGAATCGAGGTGAACCATCCCCATGTTACCCATCATCATCTGCGTAATAGGCCTTATCATGTATTTCGTAGCCGCTAACCCAAAATTATCAGAAATCGGCCGCATCATGTTTTTTTCAGGCCTCCTTTCTTTCTTGATCACTTACAAAACTTTTATACCTTTCCTCCACTAATTCAGATCCCGTTAACACAAAACAGGCGCACGGTTTTTTTCATTTCCATGCGCCTGTCCTTTTTCCTCCCACACTCACACCCTCATTCCTCAGGCGGTGGCGGAGGATTAGGTTTCTCATCTTCTGGCATCTCTTATCTCACCTCCCTTCCCTCATCTTCTCAGTTGTCCCTATACGGACATGGCACAGGCACCATCATCCCCTCTTCGCTCACACGCCATTTCTCACCGTCCATCTCCATCTCGTCCCCTTCCCTCATCATCGCTATCGGTCCCCCCTCTCTCACCTCTATCCCCATTACCCATATCCCAAATATTACTCCACCCTCTTTCACCATATCCCTCCGACGCATTATCACTCTCATCTCAACTCATCCCATCCCATTTTTTTACCTTTCTAATCCCCCTAAATCTCAATGTCTTTTTTTTTATTTCGCCAGACATGACCAGGCATTGCACTGGGCGCGCGATTTTTCATACGCGGCCGGATCCATTAGCAGTCCCTTGACCAGGCAGTCCCTTTGATTAAATCCGGACCGGGACCGGGACTGCGGCCGGCCGTTTGACCGGTCACAATCCAACGTAAAAACTAGGCCGATAGTTTGCGCCTATCGATTGTGACAAATCATCGCGCTTTTTGCGCGTGTGTGTTCAATTAATGAACAAGCGATTTTATACTAGTTTCATTGTCTGACGTTATCAAAAACGCGTCCGGATTCGACGCCTTAAAAACGGGACTGCGTAAAATAAGACGGCCGGTCACCGTCTCAATTTTGGCCGGCCTGTCAAAATGCTAAAAATTTTTCGGGACCAATTCGCGGTTACGAACAGCCGCGGATTGCAATTTGCTAACCGTTTGATACAATATCGCAAAAATGGAATCTATTAAAATAGAAGAGCATGGCGAATCGGAGCGTGAAATGATAAGACGCGCGATGAGTATTTTGGGAAAGCGGACTAGTGAGCGAAAAAGAGAATCCTCTCGTGCGAATGCTAAGAGACCGCGGCCGAACAGGCGAAAAAAGCTAATAATCGACATCGAATCGGCCGGGAATTGAATCGGCGAATTGCGGGACATTTTCCGTGCCAAACGAGCGAAAAAAGCTCGTATTTATTTTAGGAAATTTTCGGTGCAAAGCTTGCATTTAGCTATCCGGTTGCTATCCTTGCAACATGTTAAATACGAACACACAACCTAAAGGTTACGCGCTACCAGAAAAGCGCGCTTTTGTAGCGGAAATTGAAAGCAATTTTCCGTCAATTAATGGTGCGGTCTTTACTGCGCACGCGGATAACGAAAAACAAGCGCGCGCGCTTATCTGGGACGCGGTCAAAATCTATTCTCCGCAATACAAGGTCAGCGTCAAAATCGTTTAAATTCAACCAATTAGAAAACACACAACCAAAATGCAAGCAATCAAAACTAAATATATCAGCGCAACAGATTATAAGGGCACACGCATCAAAGCTGAATGCGACGCTCTTACAATCATTGTCTCGTGGAATGACAGTCTGGATACAGAAGCGAATCATGTTGCGGCCGCACACGAATTGTGCGCGCGAATGTTCGCAAAAAATGAAAAATTATATGGTCCGGGATCCGGTGCAACATGGAAAAAACGTTTCGTCACCGGTGGACTAAAAAATGACGGATACGCTCACGTGTTCATTAGCTAAACCTATGCAAAATATCATCATCCAAGACCGCGGTTTTAAGCGTTTGCTTTCAATCGATGCGGACGCTAAAACCATCAAAGGTAAAATTTTCGGATATCAGACCGCAATCTGTTATCTTGCTCCGGCCGATATCGCTTTCAAACGTTCAGTTTGCCCTCATTCGACGCCGGAGTGCAGGTTTGGTTGCCTCTATTCAGCCGGCCATGGCGGACTAACATCCGTTCAAAAAGTCAGAATTGCACGCACACATTTTTTCTGGAATCATCCGGAAAAATTCTACGCTGAATTGCGCGATGAAATACGCGCGCATATCAAACGCGCAATCGCGGCCGGCCGTATTCCGGTTGTGCGCTTAAACGGTACTTCTGACATCCAACATGAGAAAAGCGGAATTTTCGCGGATTTTCCCGGGATCCGTTTTTACGACTACACGAAATTTCCGCGCGAATTGCGGACGGTACCGGAAAATTATCATCTCACGTACAGCTTTACAGGTTTGGACGGATCCGCGGACCGGTCTTTTGAGTATGCCGCGGACGGATTCAATACTGCGGTTGTTTTTCGTGGCGGATTCCCG
>Ga0126381_100002373_pt1 | contig 20312 bp, 12 predicted proteins | sample PanSoiMetPlot_28_FD_96465 | JGI IMG/M metagenome (GOLD analysis project Ga0126381, IMG submission 96465) | Tropical forest soil microbial communities from Panama - MetaG Plot_28 | ecosystem: Environmental > Terrestrial > Soil > Tropical forest > Bulk soil | place: Panama | collected 2016-02-17
TCGTTCTGCACGGCGCCGGAGGTGCGTCCACGGAGATGGTGGGCACTACGCATTTCGACGAACTCGCCAATAACAAACACTTTCTGGTGGTTTACCCGGATGGCTACGACAAGCACTGGAACGACCTCCGCGGTATCCCCGAATGGGCAACCCAGCGCGAGAATGTGGACGACCCTGGCTTCTTTGCCGCGCTGATTGACAAATTCGTGAAGGAACAGGACGCTGACCCGGATCGAATCTACGTCACTGGAATTTCGAATGGCGGACTGATGACGCACCGTCTCGGCTGTGAGCTGGCGGGCAAGCTTGCAGGGATCGCCACGGTGGTCCGAACGTTCACGGTCGCACTGGCTGAGGGATGCCGTCCCGCGCGCCCTATACCCGTTTTGATGTGCTTCGGGACTGCCGACAAGTTGGTGCCATTCGAAGGCGGCACGCAGAAGATGGAGTCGGTGTTAACGCCGGTGCTCTCCGCGCGCGATACGATCCGGAAATGGGCACAGCTCGATGGCTGTGGCGACGCTGCGACGAATCGGAAGCAGGGCGTGGAACACATCCGATATCCGCAGTGCCGCGGCGGCGCGGAGGTCGAATCGAATATCATTGAGGGCGCCGGGCACGCATGGCCCGCCGGAGCAACCGAAGAGATCTGGGCGTTCTTCGAGCGGCATCGTTGAATGGTGACCGCCGCCTGCGCTATCGAGCCCGTATCCTCACGATCGCGGCCGTTGCACTCTGCACGGTCACCGCGACTTTGCCATCGCTGACGCGGCCAATCGGCGTCCACTTTCCCGTCCACGGCGCGTTGTTGGTAATCGAGGCGCCACCGAGCATCGCTGTCATTCCCGCGGCGCTGCCTGGTTCGCTGCCGGAGAGCACCATATAGTCGGCGTCCGCCGAGCCAAAGCCTTGGGCCTCGATCGCTACGGCCGCTTCGATCGCATCCCTGGTTGTGGAATGCGTCTTGTTGATGACCGTGACGTACAGTTCCCGATCTGTCCCGACCGCATAGGCGGTCAGATTGACTCCCTTCGGATTCGAGAGCACCACCGGCTCGACATAACCGTGACTGCCCAGGTCGAAGGCCTTCAAGGCGTAAGCCTTCGCAGTAATCCGATAATTTCCGCAACCGGAAGGCGGGCACGGGTTAGGATCGGGGACAACCGTGTCTGTAGGAAGCCATGGGTTGTTGTGGAAATTCACGCCGGCCATATGATGGGCGGCCCACCAGTGCATGTAATCCAGGGCCCAGAGCGCCGCGGCGTAACCGTTGCTTGCGCCCTCAACGCCATGAAGACAGTCATTGGCTTCGGTCATGCGGTACGGCACGCCGAGAGAGACCAGCGGAGCCAGGACGTTGTTGTAGACGAAGGGGTATGGGTTGAAGACTTTCGCTCCCGCCTCCCCGGCGGGTTGCGTTCCCTGCGACGTGCTGGTATCCCAGGCGGGCGACAACATATTGTCGATTGCCATGTCTGCCGTGGTGCTGCCGGGCCGTCCATAAACGTAATGGTGCTGAAGCGCCTCTACCACGATTCCAGAACTTTTCAGATCGGATGCGAACTGCTGCGTCCAGGAAGCTCCAGTGGCCGGATCGGGTGTGAAGCTGCTCCTGGAAGAGACAGCCGTATCCGGCCCGGAGAATTTTGCCGATGGAACCAACTTGAGAATGGCGCTGGCGAAATGCCGCCAGGCCGCCAAGAACGACGGATACGCGCTTCCGGGAACGCCGGGGTTCGTTTCGAGAATTTGAGGATCGATCGCGTGACCCGGATAGCTGTGGAACCCACGAACGTCCGGCTCATTGCCAATGGAGAAGCTGTCAAGACTGGCTCGGTATTTGTTCCAAATGTACTGCGCGATCGGGGCGTTGTCCGAAGCGAGATTCTCATTCGCGCATTCGCTCAGGTTCAATAGCCGGAAGGAATAGATCACCTTTACGCCGGCGAGCTGAGCGAATTCGAATAAGTTATCGATGTCTTTCCGGGTCGGAATCGGAATGACGCAATGTTCGTTACCGCCGGACCCATCTACAGTTCCGCCGCCGACGCGAATGTGTTTTACCCCGGCATTCTGGAACAACCGGATGAGCTGCTTGTTCTCCGGACTAAAGAAATATCCGCGCACGCCATAGGTGTTTGGAAGGACGCTCTTGGTCTCAAAGCCCAGCCCGACAAAATCGGCGGGAATCTCAAACTCGCGCGAAGCCGTGTTGACAGACAGCGTGATCGACGCTTGCGCAAAGGCAACGCTCGTCAGAAGAAGAGTGCTGGCCCAAATTGAGGTGATTCGCATTCCATTCTGTCCTTCGATATGCATAAACCACTGATATTTGTTTGATGGTCTCTGATATATTACATGTCCAGTGTATCAGCAGGCAGCAGCGGTTCCGCACGGAATTTCAGTGAACCGGTGAGGACGCGCCGGGCGACAGGACCAGGCGGACGGCGGTAAATTGATGCGGTTTCAGAGGGATGGCAACGGCGTTTGCCGCGATCGACAGCGGCGACAGGTTGTTTTCGACGCCGTCGGTCAGATGGACCGCCCGCAGAGAGAAGACCGGGGATTCGAGGCGGCACGTAGAAGTGGAAGCGGTCGGATTGTGGAGGCGGAGCACGAGGCCGTTGCCGTCTTCGGCTTGCTTAAGCGCCGAAAGCCCGGCGCTGCAGCCGGTCAGCGTGAAGAAGGACCCTTGCGCGGCGGGCACGCGCTTCTGCGCTGGCGTGATGGTGACGTGGCCAGTGTCGTAGTAGTCGTACGGGATGAGCGGCGAGCGGGTGGAGTCGCTGAATTCGGAAACCGCGGCGGGAGCGAGGTCGTGAGCGCTGGTTATGAAATAGCGGAAGCGGTAGTCGCCGCCCTGTGATGCCTTATAGTTCACAGACCAGTAGTTGTTCATCACCCAGGAGTAAATATGGGCGTTATCAATGGGGAGGGTAGGCTTCCAGCGGCCACGGTCGATATCGGTGAGCGTGATGAGCGGAGCGTCGGGGGTGGTCCATGCGATTGCTACACCGTCGCCACGGGCGCAGACACCGTTCTGCGTGGCGAACCATTCGCGCGGCGCGCCGGGGAGTTGATCGGCGTTGGGTCGAACCCAGACGTTCTGGATCTGGTACGCAAGCTCAGGATGGACGACAGAAAAGGGAAACGCGAAGTAGACGGCTTCGCGGCCCTCGACCTCGTTCTTATGTATCTGGTCCACGATGTCGATGCGCTTGAGATCGTTGTAGACGGTGACTTCGGTTTCTACGGCGGCGATCTTTCCCGAGTGGGCCTTGATGGAGATGCGCTCGCCAAGGGGAGTGTGTGATCTGCCGGTCACAGAGGCGCCGCTCTGGCCATTAATCTCGAGTTGCGCGGGCATCGGTGCGTTGTCGCGGATGACGCGCGTGTTTTCGCCTCCAGCCACGTATAGCAGCTCGTTCAGTCTGTGGGCGGCGGAGGAATCGACCAGGTCGCGGTTCAATTCTTTATCGTGGATCTGGCGAATGGCGCACGACTCGCGGTCGAATTCTACACGATAGTAGCGAGATTCGATTTGCCACGAGTCGGAGGGGCTTTCGTGAACGGGTTCCGCGACGCGCTTACGAATCGCGTAGGCCTTGTAGCCGAAGGCGGGCACATTCTCAGCCAGAAAGCGCACGCGGCGGAAGCCAGGTGCGGGGTCTAACACCTCGGCAACCACGGGCTTCCCGGTGGTGAGGTCTACCGGTTCCTGATTAGGTCCGAGTTCGATCTCGACAGTATCGGAGCGGGGCGAGGTCGCGAAGTTGAAGACGAAGAGAGTCGGGCCCGTGATGCTGATGTTCTGGACGAGGCGGTTCAGCGATCGCGTGAGCAGGTCTTCGGCGGCATCGTGGGCGCGGGTGGTGAAGGCGCGCTTGATCTCCCACTGCCTCCGGACACGCTCCCGGCCCGGTTGTGTGCGGGACTCGCTGGCGCCCCAGGAGTGCTCGTCGGAGAACAGCACGTTCTTCCAGGCATCGCTAAATTCCGCGGTGGGATAGACCTGATCGGGCGAGAAGGTTGTGGCAAGAGCGGCGGCAGCTTCGGCAGCCGGAAGGAGACGTTGAGTGTCACGATTGATGGCAGTCTCGGCAGCAGTCGACCCGGCGCCGTCTTCCCAAGCTGCACCGGCATCGCCGCGATAAACAGGCAACCGGTCGCCGTAGTGCGTAGAGATGTAGTCGAAGTAATCGGCGTCGGTAGCGGGAACGATTTTGGGGAACGCATAGGTTTCGTTCCACTGGTCGAAGAAGGCGGCTTCGCCGCTGCGGATATCGGCGTTGTCGCCATACAGGCCGTAGAGCATGACGGCGTCGACAGCATAATCTGAGCGGCGATACCTGGCCAGGAACTGTGGGACAGTGCGGACCATGCGGGCGATGGTCGGACGATCACCGGCCAGGCGGTTGAACTGGCGGTAATTGCGGGTGAACCAGGCGAGCACGCGGCGGCCGTCGGCGCCCTCCCAATAGAACGGGGAATCCTCATTCAGACGACTGTGCGCAAGCAGCAACGAGCGCGACTGATTGCCGCCGCTCGCAAAGTAGGAGATCCCGGCGTCGCGCAGCAGCGAAGGAATGAACCAGGACGGCGTCGGAACATCGGTGAGGCATGCAGACTTGACAGGCACAGAGGCGGTCTTTTCGAGACTCTTGGAAAAGTAGAGCGAACGGTAGAGTTCTTCACCGGTCGAGAGGCCGGTGAGCAGGTTCAGGTAGAGCGCGTTGACGGAAACGCGGTCGTGACCGGCGAGGTCGAGGAGTTGGTGTGCACGCGCGGGTGTGCGGGAGTGGAGATAGTTGTCGATCAGCCAGCCATCTTCGAAGTTGAACTTGAAAGAAGGGAACTGCGAGGCTATATCAATCACGCGGTCGCCGTTGCGGGCATCCAGCTCCTGAATGTTTGACTGGAGATCGGTGAACCCGATGTCGTTGTGGATGCGGAGCGCGGCGAAGATCTGCCAATGACGTTCCGGGCGGAATTCACCGGTGGTGTGGAGGGCAGCCACGTCGAGGGTATAGGGGGCGGGGGCGGTGAGAGACGGAGTATCGAGAGCGGCGACGCTTTCACCGAAGTCGTAGGCGCTCGGTGGGACGAGAGCCGAGGCGCGCCAGTTGCCAATGCTAAGAGTGGCGGAGATTTCGGCGAGCCGCTTCTGGTGACGGACAACGATTTCCGTGATTTCCTGGAGACCGCGCGGTCCGTTCCGAAAAAATATGGTGGGCTCGACCGAGGCCGAGAGATCGGGGACGGCCGCCTGGGATTTCAGCAGAGCAAGGGAGTCGTAGTGGAGCGAGCCTTCCCCGCCACTGGGCGAAAGCGCGATTTGGTTTTCGCCGGGATGGAGCGCATCCAGCGGCAGCGGGATACGCAAACTCTGGCGAGTGTACATTACTTCCTGGGCTTGGCGACTGTCGATGTCGGGCGCATAGGCGGGCACGATGCGGTAGTAGCCGCGCCGGCCGTTCAACTGGATTTCCATGCCTTCGGGAGGCTCGCTGAGGAAGTAGATTTCGACATCGAGGACTGGCGGAAACGCCGGGACTTGAGAGAGCGGAAAGTAAATTCGATAGATGGACGGGCGATCGGCAGTGGCGTCCTGAATGGCGTGCCATTGCGTGGGGATGGAGATTCCGACGCGGTAATCGACGGCCGGCACGGCGCCGCCGGCAAATTCGTCAGAGAGGCCGTCGGTGGCGCCGATGCGCCAGTACGCATCCGCGTCGGGCGACTGGGCAGGACCGGCGTCCGGCACCACAAGGCAGGCTAAAACCAGCAAGCCCGTGCCCAAGGCAAACCTTGTCCAAATCTCGCGGAACATCAGGGTTCGATCGGATTATGCGGCAATCGGTGCAGGACTGTCAAGCACAACGAGGCAATTCGAGCATATTAATGATCGAAATATGGAGTATTTTGATGTCTTGATGATCGTTTCTCTTGCATTCGAGCTGCACCCGGCATAGAATTGCATCAATCGAGGTTACTACCGATATGAAACGACCGGCCTTGTTCGCCGCGCTGATTACGCTTGCTCTACTCGCACCGTGCAGTGCGCAGTTGATGAATACTGGAACGATCACCGGAAACGTGGTCGATCAGGCGGGCGCCAACGTCCCGGCTGCGGACGTGACGATCACTAACACCGAAACACATAACGCCACACGCACGACATCCAATTCGACCGGCAGCTTTTCAGCCGTCGGACTGCCGGCCGGACACTACGATGTAAAGGTAGAGAGCAAAGGGTTCGCATCCTATACCGAGACGGGCGTCAATCTCGGTCCGGCGGCGGTAGTTACGGTGAACGCGATGCTCAAACCGGCGTCGCTCAGCACCGAAGTCACGGTGGCGGCGACAGTGGAGCGGGTGCAGACCGACACGCCGGAAGTATCGAACGAAGTCACGCAACAGCAGGTGGAGAATCTACCGTTGAATGGCAGGAGCTATCAGGGGCTGGCAGCGCTGATGCCGGGCGTCACCAACATGAACGCCGGGACGGCGCTCGGGACCGGCGGCTACATCACGACAAATAGCATGAACATCAACGGCACCGGCCAGACAGCGACGCTGTACACCGTGGACGGCATCTGGAACATGCAAACCAGCAACATGCAGGAGACCACCATCACGCCGAACCCGGACCAGATTGAAGATGTGAAAGTACTGCAGAACAATTACAGCGCCGAGTACAACATCATGGGCGCGAACGCGGTGATCGTCCAGACCAAGAGCGGCACGGAGACGTTTCACGGCGGCGGATGGGAGTTCCTGCGCAATACGGATTTCGACAGCCGGAACTTTTTCAGCGCAAACGTTCCGGTCGAGCAGGGCAACATCTTCGGATGGAACTTGGGAGGTCCGCTCTACATCCCGCGCGTATACAATACCGGCCGGCACAAAACCTTTTTCTATGTCAACCAGCAGTGGGTGCGGCAGAAGCAGCCGATGGTAGCGAGTGGCGCAACTCCGATCGCGTCCATGCGCGGTATCGGCACGCCGAACGGCGATGCCGTGTTCCCCACCAGCGGACCGTACGCCACAACGGTGAAAGACCCGACGACCAACGCGCCATTCCCCAATAACACGATTCCGGTGGGGCGGCTCAATACGAATTCACTGGCACTCTTGAATGCGCTCCAGCCATTACCGAACAATCAAACGAACGTCTTCAACAACTACAGCAACAACAGCCCGGCGACCAACGATCAGCTTAACCAGGAGTACAAAGGCGATGAATATCTGACCGAGAAGTACCGCCTCACAGTGGAGTTTCTGCACGAAGGCCAGGCCTACACCTATCCGCGCGGTCAGCGGCTGGGCACGGTATTTCCGAATAACTATGACGTCTTCTCGACGCACAATTCGCTGGCGCAGGCGCAGTTGACGCAGATTCTCTCGCCGAATGTGACCAACCAGGTCAGCGTGGCCATGGACCGCTTCATTTTCTACCACGATATCGACGGGATCTCGCACGTCGCGCAGGTCCCGGGGTACCACCAGCAACTTCCTTACACGGGAGGCTATCTGCAGGATTATTTGCCGACGATCACGTTCTCGGGCGGCTGGTCTTCTATGGGAACGGGATCTTCCATCATTCTGCCGCGATTCAGCGAGCTCGAACGCATGGTCACCGACAATGCGAGTTGGCTGAAGGGCAAGCATTTCTTCCAGTTTGGTGGCACGCTGCTGTGGGGACGGCACCGCGAATACAGCAACAGCGGGCCCTCGACCACCGGGACGTTCAGCTTCAACGGGCAGACCACGGGCAACTCGGTCGCCGACTACCTGTTGGGCTATGCGGCTACCTTCGGGCAGAGCAGCACGCAATTCCGCAAACACATCGACTACCCGCTGGATACGTTCTACGTGCAGGACCGCTGGCAGGCCACACGGCGGCTGACTTTTTCGCTCGGCGCGCGCTGGTTCTACATGCCCAAGCCGCACGAGCAGGCTGCGGGCGAAGTGGTGTTCGAGCCGTCACTATACAATCCGGCACACGCGCCCACCGTGGCGACTGGCGGCGGGCTGACGCTGACGCCCAGTTACGATCCGGCGAATGGGCTCATTTACAACGGCGTCAACGGCGTCCCCCTGAATCTCACGAATGCGCACAATTACTATGTATCGCCTGTGTTCGGCTTTGCCTGGGATCCGTTCGGTGATGGCAAGACGTCCGTGCGCGGTGGGTACGGCATCAACTATACGAAGTCGGCGGCAAACAGCGATTGCGCGGTGAGCTGCATCAGCGCGCCGGCGATTCAGAGCCAGAGCCTCATCAACGTAATGTTTCCGACTCCAACGGGCGGCAAACCGGCCGCGCCGACGGCGTTCGTGGTGTACAGCGAAGACCGGCCGAATATGAGGGCCGCGGATATCCAGACCTACAGCCTGACGGTGCAGCACCAGTTCGGCGCGAACTGGATCCTGTCGGTTGGCGGGGCGGGCAGTATCGACAATCATTTGCCGCAGATGCTGAACAGCAACCAGCCGGGACCGGTGAACGGATCCAACTTCAATCCGCTGCTCAATACCGGGAGCTACTCGAACGCGTATTTTGCGCCGTACCAGGGCTATTCGACGATCAACTACTACACGTCCGGCGGGTGGGCCAACTGGAACGCACTGGAAGTAAGCTTGCGGCATCCCATCGGCCACAACCTGTTTGTGAGCGCCGCGTATACGTGGTCGCACGGCCTGACGACGCTTTCGGGACAGCAATTCGGCATCACGGGCAGCAACCCGCAGAATTCGCTGAATCCGAATGCGGATTATGCGAACAGCTCGCTCAACACGCCACAGGTCTTCACCACCAGTCTGATCTACTCCGTACCGTGGTACCAGAAGACGGGCGGATGGAAGCGCGTCGTGCTGGGCGGGTGGAAGATTTCGGAGATCACCGCCGTGCAGAGCGGGAGTTCGCTCTCTCCGGGCCTGAGCCTGAGCGGCGTGGGTCTGGCCACAAGGCCCGACGCTGTGGCGCCGATTACGGAGCCGAAGATGATCAGCCAATGGTTCTCTCCAGCATCTTTCGTAAAGCCGGTGGCGGGCTTCTTCGGGAATGCTGGCCGCGGCATTATCCCAGGACCCGGACTGATTAACGTTGACGTAGCGCTGTACAAAGACTTCCATGTCTTCGAGCGGCTGGCGGTTCAGTATCGCTGCGAGTTCTTCAACGTCTTGAACCACACGAACCTCGGGGCTCCCAATACTAACCTCGGCGCAGGGGGCTTCGCGCAGATTACGAGCGCGAAAGATCCGCGCATCGGGGAGATGGTGCTGAAGTTTAGCTTCTAACATAACGGCATGAAGGCAATCTCGATTGATGTGGGCGGCAGCCATGCAGTGTGCGCCGCGGTGGACGGTCCGCGTATCATGGCGGCGGAGCGCATCCATGTGCCGGATGCGGCCTCATTTGAACGGCTGCTGCCACAACTGTCGTCCGCGATAGTCAGCGTTCTGAATCACTGCGGCCTAAAGCCCGGTGATTGTGCCGGGGTGGCGTTGAGTTTTCCCGGGATCGTGGACCCGTTTACAGCCCGGATCTTTTCGACACCCAAAGGGAAATATGACGACTCCGCGCAGGTGGATTTGCGGAAATGGGCGCTCGAGTGTTTCGGCCTGCCGGTGCGGATTGAAAACGATGCCCGGATGGCGCTGCTCGGCGAGCGGTATTCCGGCGCGTTGCAGGAATCGGACGATGCCGTGATGTTTACTCTCGGCACAGGAGTGGGCGGCGCCGTGCTTTCCGGCGGACGGCTTGTGCGCGGCAAACATTGGCTGGCCGGGCTCGGCGGGCACTTGCCGGTGGCATTTGATGGGCGCGCCTGCATCTGCGGCGGCCGCGGCTGCGTAGAAGCCGAAGCATCCACATGGGCTCTGCCGGAGATCTGCCGTGGATGGCCGGGGTTTGCGGAGAGCGCGCTGGCCAGCGAGCCGGTTCTGGATTTCGCGGCGCTATTTCGCTCGAGCGGGCGCGGCGATCCGGTCGCCATCGCTGTACGTGATCGTTGCCTGACGGTGTGGGCATCCGGCGCGGTGGCGATGGTGCATGCGTTCGACCCGGAGGCGATCGTTTTCGGTGGCGCGGTGATGAAGAGCGCCGATCAGATTTTGCCGTTCATCGAGCGCTACGTCCATGAGCACTCCTGGACACCGTGGGGAAAGGTACGCGTGGTGGAAGCCGCATTGGGCTCAGACGCAGGATTATTGGGTGCGGTGCCGCTGCTGGAAGAGTCATGCTGACGGCCGGCGCGGCTTACGACAAGATGCCGTCGGTTCCGGTCGCGTCCGATGCAAGCGAATGCACGGTGGGTTGGGAGCAGATTCTACTGCGGGTCCGCGCGGCAATTGCACCCGGCCCGTACGTGTTGTGTGTGGAGTGCTACCCGGGCGCGTTCGAACGAGAGATCGCGGATGCGTTCGCGCAGGGCCTGGGACCGCAAGTAACCGTCTTTACCGAGGAATGCTTCTACGCGCCGCCCGCGATTGAAAGCATGCTGGCGCAATGGCTGACCGATGATCCGGTCTTCGGACGCATGGCTCCGGTGGATCTTGCGGGGTTTTTCGACCCGATGCGTTTGCAGGTGTGCCGGCGCAAGGTGCTGGAGTCCTCCGGGCTGGTGGTGATTGTAGGTGCCGGGGCGTCGCTGGTGGTTGAACGATGGGACCTGCTGGTCTATTGCGACCTCTCCCGGTGGGAGATCCAGCAGCGCCAGCGGCGCGGCGAGGTCGGCAACCTTGCAGCAGATAATGCCTCCCAAAGTCCGCAGTCAAAATACAAACGCGGCTATTTTGTGGACTGGCGGGCGGCCGACCGGCTGAAAACCGAGCTTTTCGACTCCATGGATTTTCTGCTGGATACGCACGACCGGGCGCGGCCTAAGCTGATTTCGGGTGATGCATTTCGCCGAGGGCTTCAAACGGCGGTGCGGCGGCCGTTTCGCGTGGTGCCGTATTTCGATCCGGGGCCCTGGGGCGGCGAGTGGATGCGCCGCACATTCGATCTACGCGGGCGGGCGCCCAATTTCGCATGGTGCTTCGACTGCGTTCCGGAAGAGAACAGCCTCTTGTTGGCGTTTGGAAGCGAGCGCATCGAAGTGCCGGCGATTGATCTGGTGCTGCAGCATCCGCGCGAACTGCTGGGCGAACAGATCTATAGCGCCTTCGGGGCGGAGTTCCCCATTCGATTTGATCTGCTGGACACCATGGAAGGCGGCAACCTGTCGTTGCAGGTGCATCCTTTGAAGGCGTACGTTCGCGAGCAGTTCGGGATGGCCTATACGCAGGACGAAAGCTATTACCTGCTGGACGCGGCGCCAGACGCGGCGGTCTACCTGGGGTTGCGCAACGGGGTGGACCGGCGGGAGATGACGCAGGCGCTGGAGGCTGCGCAGAATGACGGGTGCCCGTTTCCGGTGGAGCGATACGTAGCTCGCTGGCCCGCTCACAAGCACGACCATTTCTCCATACCCGCCGGGACGATCCACTGCTCGGGGCGGAACAGCATGGTCCTCGAGGTTAGCGCCACGCCGTACATCTTCACGTTCAAGCTGTGGGATTGGGGCCGGATGGGAATGAATGGCGAGCCTCGGCCGATTCATCTGGAGCATGGATTGCGCAACGTGCAGTGGGATCGCACGGCGGATTGGGTTCGCCGGGAGTTGATCGGCCGCGTGGAGCCTGTCGCGTCCGGGCCCGGGTGGAAGGAAGAGCGAACCGGGCTGCATCCGCTGGAGTTTATCGAGACGCGGCGGCACTGGTTTCAGGAGCCGGTTCCACATGATACCGGCGCGACGGTGAACGTGCTGAACCTGGTGGAAGGGAGCGAGGCCGTGGTGGAGAGCCCGGTCGGCGCGTTCGATCCGGTCGTGGTGCATTACGCCGAGACGTTCATTGTGCCCGCGGCAGTCGGGCCGTACACGATCCGGCCGGGGGCGCAGAATGGTCCGCGCCTCGCGACCTTGAAGGCGTTCGTTCGGAATAGTTCTTGAAACTGTCCTACAATGCCGGAAGTGAGCGAACAAACCACTCCGCGGAGCGAGCGCATCCTGCGTGAGCTGCGACAGGCCGGAACGGTCTCGGTAGAGAATCTGTGCGAGTTGCTGAATGTCTCGGTTGCTACTGTGCGGCGCGATCTTCAGGAGCTGGAGGACCACGGCCTGCTGCGGCGCACGAGGGGCGGGGCCGTTTCGATCGAGCCGCTGTTCTACGAGCCGTTTCGGCACGATTCCTCGTTTCAGGAACAGATCGAACGGCACGCCGACGAGAAGCGGCGGATCGCGCAGGCGGCTGCCGATTTGGTGTGTGACGGCGAGACCATTGCATTGACGGCCGGAACAACGACCACCGAGATCGTGCGGAGTATTCACAATCGCGCAGGAGTGACGGTCGTGACCAGCACGGTGAATGTGGCGATGGAGCTGAGCAAGCGGAAGGACATCGAGGTGTTCGTTACCGGAGGATTTCTCCGCGGGGACTGGTTCTCGCTGGTGGGCCCGGCCGCGGGGCACGCGATGAGTCAGATCAACACGGACAAAGCATTCCTGGGCGTGAACGGCATTGACGCGCAAAGGGGGCTGACGAGCGCTAACAGCGGAGAGGCGGCGATCAACCGCGTTATCGTCGACCATGCAAAGCAGAGGATCGTGGTTGCGGATCACAGCAAACTAGGAGCCGTGGCGACGTACAGGTTCTGTGGGGCAAACGAGGTTCAGATGCTCATCACCGATACTGGGGCGACCGACGAGGTGATTGCCCCGTTCGCAACGCTCGGGATCGAAGTGCGGCGGGTTTAGAGCGGCGTTCCGGGTCCACACTGATTACTACATATTTTTAAAGCGGTTGTTCTTCCACGAGCATCATCAACTGTGGGGGCGCGGAGCCGAAAAATGAGTGTCGACAAAATGGTAGAGGAAAGTGCTGCACGTTCTGACGATGGTCCGCACAGCCCCGAGTCAGTTGAGAATGTCGAACGTATCCGGGAAATCCTCTTCGGCCCACAGATGCGCGAGCATGGGCAACGATTGTCGCGAATCGAAGAGCGGTTATCGGCCGAATCCGCGGAGTTGAAGGCAGAGCTGCGGCGGCGCCTGGATTCGATGGAAGCCTACGCTCGTCAGGAGGTGGGCGACCTGGGGGAGCGCCTTCGAACTGAGCGGGACGAACGAACCGAATCGGGCACTCGAGTCTCGCAAGCTCTCGCAGACTCGATGCAATCGCTGGAACGGCGCCTGACGGAATCGGACGAACGAACGGCGAAGTACCTGCGGGATCTTCGGCAGGCGATGTTCGACCAGATCAAGCGTGTTCTGGACGACTTGGCCGACCGAATCACCACTTTGGAAAACCTCCAAAACCGCCACCTGGAAGATCTACGCCATCGGAGCGTCGACCGGTTCGAATTTGCCAGCGTGCTGACGGAACTGTCTACGCGTGTTCGAGAATCCGGAGCGAATGGGCTTGGGGAGTCTGATGGTGGCCCAAAGCCTTGACGAACGGCAATCATTAGACCCGGATAGCCGATTTTCCGAGGCACTACGTCCGCTGGTGGAGGCTGCATTAAAGCACTCCGTCCGCGAAGAGCCGCAATTCTGGGCACAGACAATCTCTCCCATCCTAGGGTCAGCCATTCGCGCGGCGGTCGCGTCGGCCCTCCGCGACATGGTGCAGACCATAAATCAGCTATTGGAGAGCAGCCTCTCGCTGCGCAGTTGGCGGTGGCGTGTCGAGGCATGGCGAACCGGCAAACCGTTCGCCGAGGTCGTGCTGCTTCACACGCTCGTTTACAGGGTGGAGCAGGTTCTCTTGGTGGACCGAAATTCCGGTCTCTTGCTCGCAGCGGCATCGGCGCCCGGCATCAGTACCGAGAATAGCGACCTGATATCCGCAATGCTCACCGCCATTCAAGAGTTTGTTCACGACTCGTTTCGATTGGCGCAGGGCGATAGCATCCGCCAAATTCAAACGGGCGAGTTCAGTCTCTGGGTGGAACCAGGGCCATCGGCGGCCCTGGCGGCGGCAGTGCGCGGAAACGCGCCGATTGAGTTCCACCAGGTACTCCGTGAGGCCGTCGACCTGATCCATGAAGATTTGGGAACCGAGCTACGTGATTTCCAGGGAGACTCCACAGCTATCGAGCAACGCGGCCGGGCGATCCTGGAAGGATGCCTGCAATCGCGATTTCAGAAGCCGCGGCCTCGTTCCTATTGGAGAGTGTGGGCCTGCGCAGCCACAGTGGCGTCGGCGCTGCTTGTGTGGGGCGGTCTCAAAATGCGTGATGCCCGCCGGTGGAATAGAGCGCTGGAGGATCTTCTGGCTACGCCCGGAATCACGGTTACGGGATCGACTCGGGAACATGGGAAACGCATCTTGCAAGGCCTGCGAGATCCATTCGCGGCGAGGGCAGAAAACATACTGGCGCGGAATGGGATTTCGCAGCGCGATGTCGCGCTTCACCTGGAACCCATTATCTCGCTGGAGCCGACGCTTCTGACCCGGCGGATCCGGGCAGCCATCGACGCTCCGGACAGCGTCACGGTCTCGTTGGACCGCGGCGCCCTTACGCTCGGCGGCGCGGCATCTCACGAATGGATCGTCAGTGCTCTGAGCGCAGCTCAGAAAGTGGCGCTCATAGGAATTGGCGAAGTACGCATGGAAGGGATCGAAGACAGAGACCTCGAAGCCCTGCGCTCAGAAATCGAAGCCCTAAAAATCCTTTTTCCGCTCGGATCGAGCGCCATCGCACCCGATCAAGCCAGACTCATCCACGGTGTGATTCCAAAGTTGCGGCAATGGATCGATGGCACGAACGAAATCCGTAGAGTCCCGAAAGTGATGGTAGTGGGGCACGCGGACCGTACGGGCGCCGAGGCTGCGAACGCAGCCTTGAGCAACCAGCGCGCGCATCGTGTGACGGAGCTTCTGCTCGCGGCCGGCATACCATCTCAGCCGCTAACCGCGCTTGCTGCCGGCCCCGACGAGAGCAGCCAAGGCAACGCCGAGGCTGTGCCGCCGGACCCCGCCATGCGGCGCAATGTCGTGTTCAGGCTCTCCTCGAAGCCCTGCGCCACGGGAACGGAAAGGCACTGATGCAAAAGAAAATCTGTCTGCTGGGCACCTTCGCGGTCGGCAAAAGCAGTCTGACGGAGAGGTTTGTCAGCAGTATCTTCTCGGAGCGGTATCACACCACCGTCGGCGTGCATATACAGAAGAGAACCGTGGAACTTGAATCTGGTGCGATCGACCTGATCATCTGGGATCTTGCCGGCGAAGATGAGTTAGTAGGACTGCGCACTACTTACTTACGGGGCGCTGGAGGCTACGTCCTGGTGGCTGATGGTACACGCCGTGGGACCTTCAACAAGGCGCTCGAGATGCAAAGGAGCGCCGATGCGGCCCTTGGCGGCGTGCCCTTCATATTGATGGTGAATAAGGCGGACCTGGGCGGAGATTGGGCTGTTCAGGATGCGGATCTCGATGTGCTTACGCAAAAAGGATGGATCGTTTTCAAGACTAGTGCCAAAACGGGAGAAGGGGTGAGCGATGGCTTCATCAGGCTCGCAACAGCCATGGGGCGCGGAAGAGCGTAGGCGATGGCCCAGCGAAGTCGTTGACTATCTCCAAAAATGGGTATCGTCAACTCGATCTCCAGGGTTTCTGGTCACTGATTCGCAGGTCAGGGTGGTCTGCACTGGCGGCGATCTTGCCCACTTCGGCCTCGGAGATCTACATCAAGGCGAGTCTCCCCTGAGGGAAGCTTATTTCCTCGAAGGTCTGTTACCAATCGACGGCTCGCTATCGGTCTTGTGTCGAGTAGAAACAATTTCGGGCATTTTCGCAGATATTCATTTCTTTCGCATTGCAGACGGCGATTGCGTACTCCTGCTGGATTCCAGTAACGAAGTGGCGGAACGGAGCCAGATCGAGGAAGCCCTCCGGCAGACTGAGGAGCAGCTTCGTCAGTCGGAGAAAATGGAGGCGTTGGGTCGTCTCGTGGGAGGGGTCGCCCATGATTTTAACAACCTGCTCACCGTCATTCTCGGGTACAGCCACGTATTGATTGACGCTCCAATCGGGACGCAATACCGCACCGCGGCGGTTGAAATAAGGGCAGCTGCGGACAAGGCGGCCCAGATGACTCAGCATCTCCTGAGCTTCAGCCGCCGGCACGCCCGCCGTCCGGAGGTTCTCGATTTGAACGGGCTGATATCCAGACTTCATTCGCTACTCCGGCGCCTGATCAGGGAGGATATCGTGCTCACCATTAAATTGGATCCCGCGCTCTACTCCGTGGAAGCAGACGCCGGACAAATTGAACAAGTCGTGATGAATCTCGTGACCAACGCCCGGGATGCCATGCCGGACGGAGGAGCCCTCGAAGTCGGAACAGCCAGAGTCGAGGTGGACGAGGAGTACTTGAGTGCTCATCGGGATAGCCGCCTTCGTCTCGGGCCGCACGTCCAACTGTGGGTCCAGGATACCGGCTCTGGAATGGACACGGAGACAGCGGCGCGGGCATTTGAACCCTTTTTCACGTCGAAAGCATCAGGGCACGGCACTGGCCTCGGACTGGCGATCGTGTACGGAATCATCTTTCAAAGCAACGGGGACATCGTTCTCACAAGCCGAGTCGGCGCCGGAACACGTGTGGAAGTGCTTCTACCCGCGGTAGAAAAGCCGCTCTCAGAAGCCTTGCAAGGAGAGGATGAGCGTCTTCAACGGGGCAGCGAAACGATTTTGCTGGTCGAGGACGAAGGAGCCGTCCGCCAATTGGTGCGCGAGTTCCTCGCCGGCTTGGGTTATACGGTGTTGGAATCGCCTGAACCCGAAGCGGCGCTTGCTTTGTGCAATCGCCACCATGAAAGAATCGACTTGCTGATGACCGACTTCATCATGCCGAAAATGAATGGGCGAGAGTTGGCTACGCGGGTTTTAGCCATTCACCCTGAGACCCAGGTGCTCTACATGAGCGGCTATGCGGAGGAATTGCAATTCCGGCATCGGACCGATCTGAAAGACTGCGTGTTCCTGAGTAAGCCCTTCACACCGAAAAATCTGGCGGATCGAGTCCGTGAAGCTCTCGGGCGACGAGCCTGCGCCAGATAAGGCTGGCCACCGGCACGTGCCCTGCTTGCTCGCAGTCTCTCGGCCCAGCACTGATATACTACATATTAGGAAATCAAACATTGTTCCCCATCTCACGAAGGCAGTTCACCCGCGCGCTTGCGCCTCTCACGTTCGGATCGTTCCTGCTGCCGCGCTTCGCCGGCGCTCAGCCGAAGACCGGAGCGGCCCGGTTCGTCATTCCTCTGGATGGCGATTGGCTTTTCGGTGGCAAGCTCGCCGCCGGCGCCACCGATCGCGCCTTCGACGATGGAAACTTCTCCAAGGTCACCCTACCCCACGTCGTAACCAAACTCTCCTGGCGGGACTGGGACCCGACCGCGTGGGAGGACGTGTAGGTTTACCGCCGCCATTTCTCCATGCCGACCGAAGCTACCGGCCGCCGCGTGTTTGTGGAGTTCGAAGCGGCGATGACGGCAGCCACTCTTTCCATCAACGGCCACGCGCTGCCGGAGCACCGCGGCGGTTACCTGCCGTTTCGTCACGAGATCACGCAATGGCTCCGGCAGGGCGACAATGTACTCGCGTTGGCGGTGGATTCGCGCTGGAAGAGTATCCCGCCGGATGGCAATACGAAGGGGCCGAGCTCCGTCGATTACCTCGAGCCGGGCGGCATCATCCGCCCCGCCAGCCTGTATATCCTGCCGCAAGTCTTCCTCAGCGATGTGTTCGCCAAGCCGGTGAACGTACTTGATTCGAAACGCCGGGTGGAAGTGACCTGCTCGCTGGATGCCGCCGTCGGCGCGCAGGTGGTCATCCGCACCGAGCTGCGTGACGGCGCGCGAGTTCTGTCCAGCGCGCAAAAGACCGTAACACTTGAGAAACCCAGCACGACGGAAGTGGCGCTAACACTTTCCGGCCTGGACAACATCACCCTGTGGGACAACGACAACCCACGGCTTTATGACGTGGTTACGACGCTTGCTGTCGAGGGCAAGCCTGTTCACGAATACCGCAGGCGCATCGGATTCCGCGAGGCGCGTTTCGAAGTGGACGGCTTTTTCCTCAATGGCAAGCGGCTCCGCCTGTTCGGCCTGAACCGGCACGAAGTGTACCCCTATGTGGGCTGCGCCATGCCGGCGCGCGTGCTGCGCCGCGACGCCGAGATTCTGCGCCGCGATTTTCACTGCAACATCGTGCGCTGCTCGCACTATCCGCAGTCGGAGGCGTTCTTGGATGCCTGCGACGAACTGGGGCTGATGGTCTGGCAGGAGACGCCGGGTTGGGGATTCCTGGGTGACGACGCGTGGAAAGAGATCGTGGTGGAGAACGTGCACGACATGATTGTGCGCGACCGCAACCACGCCTCCATCGTGATCTGGGGCGTGCGCGTGAACGAATCCCGCAACGATGTAGCTCTATACAAACGCACCACCGAGATCGCCAAGACGCTGGATGGCACGCGCGCCTGCTCCGGCTCCATGACGCCCGGCTCCATGAAAACGTGGGAGACCGAGTGGCGCGAAGACGTCTTCGCATTTGACGACTATCACGCCGAGCAGGACGGCACCGTGGGCATCCGCGCGCCCCTGTCGGGTGTCCCTTACATGCTGGCCGAAACAGTCGGGCAGTTCAATTACAGCCAGCGGAAGGGATTCGATGCCAAGTACGTCCGCACGGCAGATGCGACGCTGCTGCAGGCCCAGGCCGTGCGTCACGCGCAGGCGCACGATCGCGCGATGGCGTTCCCGCGGTTCTGCGGCGTGATCGCCTGGTGCGCCTTCGATTATCCAAGCCTCATCAATGCCCATCACGCTATCAAGACCCCGGGCGTCGCCGACCTCTTCCGCATTCCCAAACCCGGAGCCTCGTTCTACATGGCGCAGGTGAGCCCCAAAGTCCGGCCCGTAATCGCTCCCGCTTTTTATTGGGACAAGTCTGCGGCGCCCGGGAAGAATGCGGCCATTTTCTCGAACTGCGAGCGGCTGGAGATTTTCGTGGACGGAAAGCAGGCCGCCGTGTTGCAGCCGGACCGCGCGGGCTTTCCGCACCTCGCGTATCCGCCGTTTTTCTGCGATCTCAGCGTGGAGGGCGATCTGCGCATCGACGGCTATGTGGATGGGCGCCGGGCGCTTTCACGCTCGTTTTCGGCCGATACCATGCACGACCAGTTTCTACTTGCCGCCGACGATCAAGAATTGACTGGCGACGGCGCCGACGCAACCCGGCTCGTGTTCCAGGTAGCGGACCGGTTCGGCGCGCCGCGTCCACTCGCCGAGGGTGACGTACGCTTCGAGCTTACCGGACCGGGCGAAATCATAGGCGATAATCCGTTTCACCTGGCGGATAGCGGCGGTGTAGGCGCGATCTGGGTGAAGACCGCGCCACGAAGCGAAGGGCGCATTACGGTCACCGCCGAGCACTCTTCGCTGGGCAGCAAGAGCGTTGAGATCCGGGTCAGGCGGTAGCAATGCGGAAGCGGAAACACATGTCTTCGCCGAACCATTGCACGTAGTTGGTGCCCCAACCGTTGTTGAACAGGCTGAAATGGAAACCCTTCTCCAGATCGGGCTGCTCGCGTGTGAAATGCACCGGCGTGCGTTCGCCTAGCGCGACCACCGGAGCGTCCAGCGTATCGATGCGCAGGGCGCCTTCTGGACCCCGGTAGCGCAGCCCGCTCCACACCGCATGCATAGCGCGGTTGCCGCCTGTGACCACGTCGAACGGCGACACCCCGCTTCCGGATTTATCGAGTAGCCAGCCGAGCGGATCGGAGGCATTGGGCTGGAACGTCAGCCACAAGGCTTCCGGCATCCGGTTGGCTGACTTCCCGAACCAGGAGAAGCGGATATCGACCACCGGCTCGGCATCGGGCAGGTCGATTTCCAGGTACATTTTCTTCGGCCACGCCGTCACACCGGATTTCTCCGCCGCGGCATCGTCGATCCTCAGCGCCGCCAGAATCCGATGGCCGGCGGCGCTCTGTGCGTGTCTGCATTCCACCAGCGAAGGGTTCCAGGTGCGGCTTTCGGCGCCGAATCGCTCGATATTCGGTTTACCGAAATCCTTGGGCGCCCAACTGGCTTTGCTCTTCAGATAAGCCTCGAAGAAGCGGTCGTAATCGGCCTTGGAAAGTGTCTGGTACGAGAACAGCGCGAGTGGCCGGCGCGCGGAGGCCCAGTCGCGTCCGGTCTTCCTGTCACGCAACTGCGAGATGCCGCCCGTTTTCGGATCGAGCGCAA